>ERZ1023633.796-NODE-796-length-11658-cov-9.949841_pt1 | contig 11658 bp, 9 predicted proteins | sample MGYA00380333_ERZ1023633 | MGnify/ENA primary metagenome ERZ1023633 (study PRJEB33179, sample SAMN07448972) | human gut metagenome | biome: Human-gut; feature: Human associated habitat; material: Faeces | host: Homo sapiens | place: India: Bhopal | collected...
ACCGTCGGTGACGTCGAGGTGGAGGAGGCCGTGGTGGGGGATACTCGCGGCCAGGGACTTCGCTGCCCGGCCGAGCGTATCGTCAGCCTTTCCGAACGCATCGAGCACGGTGAGCTCAGGATAGATCTTGCGCAGACGCTCGTTGTTGATAACGAGAAGTGCATCGACGTGCTTCGCCATCTCCTCCACGCCGTCGAGAGCCTGGTTGCTTTTCTTCTTTCCCTCGAAGCGGCACGGGATGCTTACGATACCAACGGGGAGGATGTCGAGTTCTTTCGACACGCGTGCGATTACTGGTGCAGCACCCGTACCTGTTCCACCCCCCATTCCGGCGGTGATAAAGGTCATCTTCGTACCATCGCTAAGCATTGCTGTGATGTCGTTGATGCTCTCCTCGGCTGCCTGGCGTGCCTTTTCAGGCTTATTGCCTGCACCCAGACCCTCCTTACCGAGCTGCAACTTCATAGGCACTGGTGAGTCGTTGAGTGCCTGAATATCGGTGTTGCTGACTACGAACGACACGTCGTGTATGCCCTCGCGGTACATGTGGTTGACGGCGTTGCCGCCACCTCCACCTACACCAATTACTTTAATGATTGTATTCTCTTTTTCTGGTGCACCGAAGTCCACCATTGGATTGATATTGTCTGACATAGTAATAATCGTATTAATGGTTATTCATTGACATCGGGCTCAACGAGCGAGCGTCCGAACTTCTTTAGCGAGCCAAACCAGCGGCTTATCTTTGTGTCCTTCGGACGTTCTGGCTCCTTCTCGTCCTCCTCTTTTTCTTCCTCCTCTACGACTGCTGTTGTGCCAGTAGTGGCGGTCTGTGTAGCGGCAGGTGCAGGTGCAGGTCCGGTGGTTGTGGCCTGGCTGGCTACTGATGTACCAGTAGTAGCATTCGGATCGAGCGTTATGGTGGTGGTATGCTCGCCGTTCTCCTCCTCTTCGCCGAAGAGTGTGTCGCTGATTGCGCGTCCGGCGCAGTTCATGTCGCCCTTTGCGAGCAAGCCGAGGATGGTGTTTGTTGTGCCGTCTTCAGCAAGGATAACGTCTGAGTCTTTCTTGTTGATATTAAGTGTGGTGGTCTTTGCGATACGTACCTTGTCAACCTTGTCCATGCCGAACACTTCACGGAAGAGCTTCTCGATGTTCTTCATATTGCTACCACCACCTGTGAGCACGATTCCGCCGAGCAACTTGTCGGTGAGTTCGTTCGGGATGAGATACTTCACATTCTCTACTATCTCGAGTATGCGTGCCTCCACCACTTCTATGAACAGACGGCTCGACACAGTTCTACCGTCGCCGATGGGCAGTGTGGCGTTGACATCGATATCTTCTTCGTTGGTCATAGCCGAAGAGTACTTCAACTTCATTGCCTCTGCGTTAGCCTCGTCCATCTGCAACGACTCAAGGTCTTTTGTGATGTTCGAGCTACCGAGTGGCAGCACGGCGATGTTGCGCAGCTTGTCGCGGTAGTAGACCGATACGGTTGTGGTCTCGGCACCAAGGTCGACGAGCACGCAGCCTGCGCGCTTCTCTGCTTCGGTGAGTACGCTATCAGCCATTGCAAGCGGCGCGAGATACATCTCTGCCACCTTAATGCCAGCGTTGTCAAGACTCTTGTTGATGTTGCGATAGAACGAGCGACGCCACAACACATTGAGAAAGTTGCCCTCAAGATGCTCTGCCTGAATGCCGATGGGGTCGTCCTGAAAGAGTGCGCCCACCTTGTATTCCTCGGTTATGGCATCCAGAATTTCGTAGTCGGGATATACCATGCTGCGATTGGTGTCCATGAGTTCGTTCACCATCTCTTGCGACACGATTGTGTCCTGTGGCAATTCCTTTATTACGGGGTTCTTCACGCTATGTATGCTCTGACCTCCGATGCCTACATACACCTGCGCTATTTCTGTTTTAAGAGTGTTCTTTAGTTTGTTTACTATATTGCTCAGTCCCTGTGCGGTACGTTCAATATTATATGCTACGCCCTTGCGTATATACTGGGTGGAGTCTTCTTTTGCGACAGCAAGAATAGAAATGCTGCCATCGGGGTTTTTTCTTCCGGCAATTCCGGTCATCTTAGACGACCCGAGCTCAATAGCTACTATTAAATCCTTTGCCATACGTTTATCTTGTTGAGTGTTATATTATCGTTTGTTACTTGATTTCTTCTTTTGTGGTTTATCGTCTTTCGACTTCTTATCTGACTTAGCCGACTTCTTATCTGTCTTGTCAGACTTCTTTTCTGTCTTGTCTGGCTTCTTTTCTGTCTTAGCCGGTTTCTTCTCTACTTCTTTAGCCGCAGATTTCGTGGTTTCCTTCTTACCATGCGTCGGTTCGGTAGTAGATTGCGTCGGTGTAGCGTTAGGTTGTGCCTGTTCGGCGGTGGGTTGTGCCTGTTCGGCGGTTTGTTGCACAGCAACAGGCATCGCTACTGGTGCTACATATGCATGTTTCGACGACTTCTTTCGACAGATGATTTGGTTGTCGAACTCGATGTCGATGTACGAGTATTTGTTCCATCCCACAGCAGAGAGTCCGTACTTATAGAACTTCGATAGGCGCGTCATCTTCACATCCATAAACTTCTTTATTGCAGCGAAACGCTCTGTGCGATTCTTGCAGTCGGGCAGTCTGCCAATGTGCACGATGTGGTCGCCGATGCGTGGCACAATCTCGATGCCGTAGTTGGGTAGTACATTGATTTGCTCAATGAGGTTTTTCCACATTTCGTTTGCCATAATCACTCTGCCTAAGGGCGAGAGATAGTTGGTGGCATACCAGCGATTTATGTTACCCGTGGCTATGATTAAGTCGCTGGTGTAGTGGGTTGTCGGCATCACGCAGTCGTTATCGTCTACATAGTAGTCGTCGCCGTTTTCGGCTTTTATCCTTATCACAGGCATACGCTGCGTGACGCTGATATATACGTGTCCGCCTTCTGTCTTATAACAATTGGCGGTTTGCACGAATGGGCTTTTACTGAGCATCTCCTCAATGTGACGTGTGTCTATCTTGCATATTTCTTTGCCTATTGGGTAGATGCCGTTCTTCTGTAGTCTGTCCTTTATTATCTTCGCATCGATAAATCCGCTTGTTACGTTGTCGGCGATGTCGATGCTCACCTTATTGCACGGGGTGTGGTTTCCGCCTTTCTTATCGAAAGAGCAGAAGGCAACTAGCAGGTAAACGGCTATCAGCACATCACTTACAACGAAGAAGATTTTGCTACGGGACAGTTTCACTTCTTATTCTCTATTATTTTAGTTATTTGTGGCATATAGTTGTCGAGATCGCCGGCTCCGAGTATCACGAGCACGTCGAAGTCGCGCTTGCTTACGAGGTCGAGCACATCGTCTTTGCGTATGATGCTCTTCTCCATCCCAGGGCGCAGGTTGTCGTAGATGAGCTGCGACGTTACACCTTCGATAGGTTGCTCGCGTGCGGGGTAAATCTCGGTGAGTATCACCTCGTCGAGCTGACTAAGTGCGTCAGCGAAGTCGCGATAGAAGTCGCGTGTGCGAGTGTAGAGGTGTGGTTGGAATATCGCTGTGATATGTCGTCCGCTATATAGCTCGCGTATGCTTTTTGCGCTTTGGTATATCTCCTTCGGATGGTGTGCGTAGTCGGAGAGCAACACATGTCGGCTATCGTTTATCTTAAAGTCGAAGCGACGGTCTACGCCATGGTATGTCTTCATGCCATACTTAAGTTCTTCTGCGTTGCATCCAGCGAGCTGTGCCATTGCCATAGCTGCGATACCGTTGTCGATGTTGATTGGCACGGGTTGGCCGAGCTTCACTCCCTTCACGTTCTCTATTGGCGAGATGAAGTCGAAGGTGATTGTTCCGTTGTCGATGACGATATTCTCAGCATGGAAGTCGCCCTCATGGCGGCTATAGTCGTACACCTTCACACCTTCCTGCACCGCCTGTTTCATCTCCAAGTCGCGATGTATGATGAGTGCGCCACCTGGCTGAATGAGTGTTGTATAGTGGCGGAAGCTCTCAAGGTATGCTTCTTTTGTGCCGTAGATGTCGAGGTGGTCAGGGTCGGTTGCTGTGATGACACTCATCCACGGGCGAAGCCAATGGAAAGAGCGGTCGAACTCGTCGGCTTCTATCACTACATAGTCGCTTTCGTCCGAGATTATGTAGTTGGAACCGTAGTTCTTCGATATGCCTCCGAGGAATGCGTTGCAGTCGATATGACTCTGGTGCATGATGTGTGCACACATGGTTGATGTTGATGTCTTGCCGTGTGTGCCAGCCACGCAGAGTCCTTTATGTGTGCGTGTTAGTGTGCCGAGCACCTGTGCGCGCTTCTCCACGGTGAAACCATTCTCGCGGAAGTATTGCAACTCCTTATGGTCGGCTGGTATCGCCGGTGTATAGATGACGAGGCACGACTTCGGGTCGCGACAAGCGTGCGGTATCTCGTCTACGTTCTCCGCATAGTGGAGGAGTGCGCCTTCGCGCTCGAGCTGCTTTGTCAGTTCAGATGGTGTCTTGTCGTAGCCTGCCACTACCAAGCCCTTGCGAATGAAATAGCGTGCAATGGCGCTCATGCCGATGCCACCTGCGCCTACGAAATATACGGCTTTAATATCTTTGAGTTCCATTTTTGTCTTTTTACTGTTTATTGGCGAGTTTCAGTACCTCGTCGGCTATTACGTCGGCAGAGTTGTGCTTGCCGAGTTTTTTAATGTTCGCTGTGAGTTGTGCGAGCTGTTCTGCGTCGTTCACAGTATCAATAGCGAGGCGGAGCAGTGTTGCTGGTGCTTCGGCATCCTTCACGTAGAGGGCTGCGTCTTTGTTGACGAGTGCCAAAGCGTTCTTTGTTTGATGATCCTCAGCCACGTTTGGCGAAGGCACGAGGATTACGGGTTTGCCTATCAAGCAGAACTCGCTGACGGAACTTGCTCCTGCACGACTTATCACGAGGTCGGCAGCTTTGTATGCGGCTCCCATGTCGCTGATGAAGTCCATCACCTTCAGCATAGGCAGCGGCTTGTGCGCCTTCAACTGCTCTGCCACTGCTGCACTGTAGTACTTGCCTGTTTGCCATACAAACTGCACGCCACTATGCTCTACGAGGTCGAGGTGCTGCAGCACACTTTCGTTGATGGTGCGAGCTCCGAGGCTACCACCTACGAGAAGTATTGTCTTCTTTGTGGGGTCGAGCCCGAGACTGAGCACTGCCTCCTCGCGCGAGATGGTTGTCTCGATGAGGTTCTGGCGCACGGGATTGCCCGTGTTGATTATCTTCTCGGCTGGGAAGAAGCGTTCCATGCCGTCGTATGCCACACATATCTTGCGTGCCTTGGCAGCGAGGTGCTTGTTAGTCACGCCAGCGTATGAGTTTTGTTCCTGTATAAGTGTCGGGATACCCATGGCACTGGCAGCATCGAGCGTAGCGGCACTGGCATATCCGCCTACGCCTACCACCACATCCGGGGCAAACTCGCGGATTGTCTTGCGCACCATTCGCTTGCTGCGGAGGAAGTCGAGCGCAACACCGATGTTACGAGGCGACCACAGCGGGCGGATAAATCCTCTTACCGGCAGACCTACTATCTCGTAACCTGCGTCGGGCACACGCTGCATCTCCATACGTCCGAGGGCTCCAACGAAGAGTATCTTCGCATTGGGGCATTTCGACTTTATTGCATTGGCTATCGACACGGCTGGAAATATATGTCCACCGGTGCCACCACCACTAACAATGACTCTTATTTCTTGTTCCATTTACTCACATTTCTTTCAAAATACAAAATTAATAATTTTTTCTGATATTTCAGATTATTACGTTTTTTTCTTACGCTTTTTTTTATTAATACACAGACGTTTGCAACTTCTACTCTATGTATGTCTATATTCGATGCGTTGAATGTTGTTTTATATCTCGCAAATGTAGTTTTTACATCTCGCAAAAACAAGAAAATTCCCGTAGCACCGGAACATTGTTCCGGTTGCGCTGGAGTGTTGTTCCCGTAGCACCGGAATAATGTTCCCGCGCTGCGGGAATAATATAGAGTGTAATTTAACGTTTTTAGTTGTGTAATTTAACGTTTTTAGTTGTGTAATTTACGCTTCTGTTGTGTCGGCTATGATTTCCTGTTTGCGTTGTGCCGAGCGACTGATACTGAGTATAGCACCGATGTACACGCAGTTGATGATGGTAGACGTTCCACCCTTACTGATGAGCGGCAGCGGCTGACCCGTCACGGGTACGATGCCCACCGCAACGCACATGTTGAACAATGCCTGCGTAACGAGCAGCAGGGCGAGTCCCATGGCGAAGAGTGCAGGGAAGTTGTTCTCACACTTGCTGGCAATGCGTCCCGTGCGGAACAACAGAATGATGTAGAGCATGGCTACACCGGCAGCACCTACGATACCCATCTCCTCGATGATAATGGCATAGATAAAGTCGCTGAACGCCTGCGACACGAAGTCGCGCTCCTCGGAGTTGCCCGGGCCTTTGCCGGTGATATTCGAAGAGGCGATGGCAATGTTGGCGTGTGCCACTTGAGCATCCTTATCGAGATCGATATCCTTCGGTGCTACATCCTTGTGTGCGAGGAACTTATTGATGCGCGACTTCCACGTATCGAAACGGTGGAACACCTTCTCCACAATGTTCTTATCTTCGGCTTTTTCTTCGACATTAGTGCCATTGACATCATTCGGCTTCGCTACTTGCTCGGTGAGGGTCTGGCTCTCGGGCTTCTGCGCCTCGTCTTTACCAAAGGCCATCACGGCTCCAACGACGAGTGCCACGCCGAGCACTGCAAAGCCGAGCAGCTTGCCAAGCTGACGCATGGGCACACGTCCAAGCAGCATCATCATGAATATGACGATGCAGAGCAACAATGCCGTTGATAGGTTCTCAACCATGATAAGTGGCACAATGAAGAAGCACACGGTGAGTATGTACTTGAATGCCATCTTGTCGGCTCCATCCTCAGTCTGCAACGCACTCAATATCTGCGCCGTAGCGAGCACCATGGTGCCCTTGGCTATCTCCGAGGGCTGAAACTGTATGCCTACGATGCTTATCCAGCGTTGTGCTCCATTGGTGGAGGCGCCGGCTAAAAACACCCACAACAGCGTCACCAGAGAGATAACGAGCATGAATGGCGTTGCCATCTTGAAGTACTTACACTTCACGTTGAGCGTCACTACCATGAAAAATATTCCGACTGCGAGCAGGAAGATATGCTTTATGACAGGAGCTGTATAGCTACCTCCCTTATACGTTAGCTGCGCAGAGGCGGAATATACCTCAATGACACTAATAACGCATAGGAAGAAGAACACCATCCATATTCCCTTGTCGCCTTTGAATATGTTGTCTAATGTCTTGTTTATCATTGCTTGTCATTTTTTATGGTGAGATGGTGAGGGGTTGAGATGGTGATGTGGTGAGATGTTGAGATTTGTATTGCTAATGTCAACACAACACCATCTCAACACTTCACCACCTTTCACACCATCTCACCACCTCAACCCCCTATTACAACCCTCTCACCAGTGTCTTAAACTGCTCACCTCTGTCCTCCATATTCTTGAAGAGGTCGAAGCTGGCGCAGCACGGACTGAGCAACACGGTGTCGCCGGGTTCTGCAAGCTCGTAGCAAGCAGCCACACAGTCCTTCATCGAGTGAGTATCGCGTATCTCCACGCCCTGGTTGTCAAAGAAGTTGTGCAGCTTTGTGTTGTCGGCACCGAGGAATACGAGTGCCTTACACTTCTGCTTCACAAGGTCGAGTATCTCGTTATAGTCGTTGCCTTTGTCCTTACCACCGATGATGAGGATAGTAGGTGTCTTCATGCTCTCAAGCGCATACCAGCAAGCGTCTACATTCGTAGCTTTCGAATCGTTGACATACTGCACTCCGCCCACCTTGCACACCTTCTCTAAGCGGTGTTCTACGCCAGGGAAGTCGCTCAGGCTCTGACGTATCACGTCCTTCTTTATGCCCGTGATGTTGCCAGCGATGCCTGCTGCCAGCGAGTTGTATATGTTGTGTTTGCCGGTGAGCGACAACTCCTCCTGCTCCATGTTGAACGGTGTAGGTCGTTCGATGGTGTACTCGCCGTCCTCCATGTAGCCGATGGAACCCTTCTCCTTCAATTCGGAGAACGGATACTGAATGGCTTTGATGTCGTATTTCTCCAGTTCGCGCTTGATGACGGGGTCATCGTTCCAGTAGATGAACGAGTCCTTGTCGGTCTGGTTCTGTATGATGCGCATCTTCGCGTCCACGTAGTTCTGCATACAGTAGTCGTAGCGGTCGAGATGGTCGGGCGTGATGTTCAGCAGGATGGCGATGTTGGCGTGGAAGTCGTACATATTGTCGAGTTGGAATGAACTAAGCTCGATGATGTAGTATTCGTGCGGATCCTCTGCCACCTGCAAAGCGAGCGAGCGTCCGATGTTGCCGGCGAGTCCTACGTCGTAGCCTGCAGTCTTGAAGATGTGATAGATGAGCGACGTGGTTGTTGTCTTGCCATTAGAACCAGTGATACATATCATCTTCGAGTGGGTGTAGCGACCTGCAAACTCTATCTCGCTGATGATGTGTATGCCCTTCTCCATTGCCGCCTTCACCATTGGGGCTTCCTTCGGGATACCGGGGCTCTTGATGATTTCGTCGGCAGAGAGTATCTTCTCCTCTGTGTGCTGACGTTCCTCCCACTCGATGGCGTGGTCGTCGAGTAGTTTCTTATATTTGTCTTTGATGGCTGACATGTCGCTAACGAACACGTCGAAGCCTTCTTTCTTTGCCAATACTGCGGCACCGGCTCCACTTTCGCCGGCTCCAAGAATAACTATTCTTTTCATTGTGTCTATCTAATCTTTAACGTTATGATGGTCATCGCTGCAAGGATTATGGTTGTAATCCAGAAGCGCACCGTTATCTTCGACTCATGAAACGCAGTCCGTGGTCGGGTGATGAGATACTTACAGTCGGGGTCGAGCTGCGAAGCCTGTGTGCGGAAGTTGTCGTGGATTGGCGTGCGCTTAAAGATGCGCTGCTTAACGCCATGACGTTTACCGAGTTTGAAGTAGTAGACCTGCAGAATGACGCTTAGGCTCTCCACAAAGAAGATGCCACAGAGTATCGGGAGCATAAGTTCCTTGTGTATGATGATTGCCGTTACGGCGATGATGCCACCGATGGTGAGCGAGCCAGTGTCGCCCATGAACACTTGAGCTGGATAGGCGTTGTACCAAAGGAAGCCTATCAATGCTCCGACAAAGGCACTGAGGAACACTACGAGTTCCTGCGAATCGGGTATGTACATTATGTTCAGATAACCGGCATATTCGATGTGCGAACTGACATAGGCGAGTATGCCCAGTGCCACACCTATTATGGCGGAGTTACCTGCGCACATACCGTCCATGCCGTCGTTCAGATTGGCTCCGTTGCTCACTGCTGTCACCACTAAGATGGTCATAATGACAAACAGTATCCAGCCGGCTGCCACACGATACTCGCCGAAGATACTCGTTATACGCGAGTAGTCGAGGTTATGACTCTTAACGAACGGAATAGTGGTTTTCAGTGACTTATGTGCTTCGCTCTGATGCTTCACCACGAGTTCTTGCCCTTGGCGTTCGTAGACGAGGTTCTCGTTCATCTTCACGTCGGGCGATGCCCACAGCACAAGACCCACGATGAGTCCGATGCCCACCTGTCCCACAATCTTGTAACGACCTTTCAGTCCTTCCTTGTCGTGGCGGAATATCTTTATGAAGTCGTCCATGCCACCCAAGAAGCCGAGCCACAACGTGGTGACAATCATCAGGATGAGGTAGATGTTGCGCAGACGACCGAGCAACAGCACTGGCACGAGGATAGAGACGATGATTATCACACCACCCATCGACGGCACACCAATCTTCTTTACGCCAAACGGATCGATGCTTGCATCGCGTGCTGTCTCCGTAATCTGCTTACGCTTCAGATACTTGATAAACTTCTCGCCAAACCATGCTGAGACAACGAGCGATATGATCAGTGCCAACAGCGAGCGGAATGATATGTAGCCCCACATGTGCGAGCCACTAATGCCGTATTCTTCGAGGAAACGGAAAAGATAGTATAACATTTTTAAGTTTTGAATTTTAAACTTTAAAAGCATTCGCGCACCACTTCATGGTCGTCGAAGTGATGCTTCACACCCTTTATCTCCTGGTAATTCTCATGTCCTTTTCCAGCTATGAGTATCACGTCGCCCTTCTTCGCCATCATGCAGGCTGTGCGTATTGCCTCACGACGGTCGGTGATGGCTATCACCTTCTTCATCTGCTGCGCATTGAGTCCGGCAAGCATATCGTTGATGATATCCTGTGGCTCCTCGAAGCGTGGGTTGTCGCTTGTGATGATGACGCGGTCGCTCTGCTTCACAGCCTCCTGTGCCATAAGCGGACGCTTGCCCTTGTCGCGATTGCCACCGGCTCCGCATACGGTTATCACCTCTCCCTTGCCGTCGAGCACCTCATGAATGGCGTTGAGCACATTCTCCAATGCGTCAGGCGTGTGAGCATAATCGACAATGGCGGTGTAACCCTCTGGCGAGTGTATCGGTTCGAGGCGTCCGCTCACACTGTGCAGCGTACTCATCGCCACGAGCACGTCCTCAGGCTTCTTGCCGAGCATCACTGCTGCACCATACACAGCCAGCAGGTTGCTAACGTTGAACTTGCCGATGAACTGCACGCCCACCTCTCTGCCGTTCACTTCGAGGTACATTCCTTCGAAGTGACACTCGATGATGCGCGCCTTGAAATCGGCAACGCTACGTGTGGAGTATGTCTTCACCGTAGCCTTCGTGTTCTGCACCATCACCATTCCGTTCTTATCGTCGGCGTTGGTTATGGCGAATGCGGTCTTGGGCAGCATATCGAAGAAAGCCTTCTTCGCGTTGCGATAGTTCTCGAATGTCTTGTGATAGTCGAGGTGGTCGCGTGTGAGATTGGTGAAGAGTCCACCAGCGAAGGTCAGTCCACCGATGCGCTTCTGCGCTATGGCGTGCGACGAGCACTCCATGAAGGCGTACTCGCAGCCTGCGTCCACCATGCGGTGAAGCAGCTCGTTCAGTGCTATCGGGTCGGGAGTGGTGTGGTCTGCCGGTACAGCCTCATCAACGATGTAGTTGCACACCGTAGAGAGCAGTCCGCACTTGTGCCCCATCTTCGAGAACATATTATATAATAAGGTGGCGATAGTGGTTTTGCCGTTCGTTCCGGTCACACCGACGAGCTTCAGCTTTGTCGACGGATTGCCGTGGAATGTGGTGGCAACGATGCCCACCACGTCCTCGGTATCAGCCACCTGCACATACGTCACGTTTTCTTCGGTTTGTTCTGGTATCACTTCGCAGAGCACAGCCTTCGCGCCGAGCTCCACAGCCTTAGGTATGAACTTGTGTCCGTCTACCTGGGTGCCTTTCATTGCCACGAACAAATGTCCTTCCTTGATGCGGCGAGAATCAATATTGACGCCTGTCACTTCTACATCATCGCTGCCTTTTATAGCAAGAACGGTGATGTTCTTAAGCAATTCTTTAAGTTTCATATATCTGGTTTTTACTTTTTTATATAATAGAGGAATTGGATAAACACCTCAAC
>ERZ1023633.802-NODE-802-length-11597-cov-9.512996_pt1 | contig 11597 bp, 10 predicted proteins | sample MGYA00380333_ERZ1023633 | MGnify/ENA primary metagenome ERZ1023633 (study PRJEB33179, sample SAMN07448972) | human gut metagenome | biome: Human-gut; feature: Human associated habitat; material: Faeces | host: Homo sapiens | place: India: Bhopal | collected...
CTTAGGAGGGTATGGCATCCTTGCCATACCCACGCCTTCGGCATAATCCTCCCACGGATTCCACGGATTTTTACAGATGGGACTTATACAAAGAACTCCCACAGAATTCACAGAATTCACAGAAGTTTAGGTGCATTTATTGCAGTGTGAGTATGGCAGGAATGCCATACCATCCTATACATCTGTGTAAATCTGTGAAATCTGTGGGAGTTTTCTCTATAAGTACTTCCGTGAATTCCGTGAATTCTGTGGGAGCTTTCTCTATAAGTACTTCCGTGAATTCCGTGAAATCTGTGGGAGGATTATGCCGAAGGCGTGGGTATGGCAAGGATGCCATACCCTCCTAAGAAGCTTCTGTGAATTCCGTGAAATCTGTGGGAGTTTTTCTCTATAAGTACTTCCGTGAATTCCGTGAAATCTGTGGGAGTTTTCAGTTCCCTCTATTCTGTGGGAGCGTTAGAACTTGAGTTTCACGCTTGCACCAGCCATTACCCAGATGCCCGGCTGCTTCACGTTGCCCAGGTCGTAGTAGTGGTGGTTTGTGATATTGTCGGCCTTTACATATATATTGTATGTAGGCGCAGACCACTGCAAGCGCACATCCACCTTAGTGTACGGATGATAACCGTTCATGCGCTCCTGCCAACGCAGCGCCCACGACGCCGTGAGCTGTCGCCAGATGCGATGGTCCAGCTGCAGCGTAGCCTTGTGGCGCAGATACTCTAAGGCGTAGAGCGAACCGAAGACATCACCGTCGGTAGAGTGCTTCTGATGGATGAACGCATAGCCAGCCTTTATGCGCGTGATGAAGAACTTCGGCAGCAGCTCCTGCAGGTGCAGCGCAGCATCCACAGAGTAGCCCATGTTGTCGAGCTTGCCGATGTTCATAGCCTGATACTTCTTACTATCTTTCGTAGGATACACCCAGTCGATGATGTCCGTACCCTTCGAGTAGAACCCGCTCAGCACCGCCTCGAAGCCGTGCGTGCGGTAGCGCGTGCACACCTTGAACGCCTCGTTCTTCTCCGGTCGCAGTGCTATGTCGCCCTGCTGCACCGAGTTGCTCGTGTAAAGGTCGGTGTACGTAGGCACGCGCAACGCGCGGTTCCACGAAGCATACACCTTCCATTCGTCGTTCGGGCGATAGCTCACGTCAACACCAGGGTAGAGGCGGAACTTGCCGTCGAGCGCCGTGTTGCGGTTGGCGAGCAAACCAGCCGACAGCGTGAAGCCGCCCACGATGACGTTATGCTCAAGGAAGAGACTCGTGTTGGTGCGTTCGCCGAGTCGGTTGTACTTGCGGTCGGTGCCGCCGATAGACACCCATTTGTCCTCCGGCTGCACATCGCCGTACGCCGTGCTGAGGATATGCTCGCGGCGCACGTCCACGCCAGCCGCCGTCTTGCCGAGCAGCCACGAGGCATGAGCGTTGAGCGAGCCGCCGTAGGTGTCGAGACGGTGATAATTCTCGCCGGCAGCAGCACCCTCCTTGCCCTTTATGAGCTGGTAGTGGTCTACATCCTTATGCCAGTAGACCATCGGCGTAAGCACGAAACGGTCGTCAGCCCACGGCTTTATCTCCGCCTGTGCCGACGCAAGGAAACGGCGTGTAGCCTCAAACTGATTCTTGAACTTCGCACTATAGAACGTAGACGCACCGAAGTCCTGCGACGAGAAGCCGCCCTGCCACTGCATGTCTACGTAGCGCGACTTCCAACTGCCCGTGTAGTAGGCGCGACGACGACGGAAGTCGCTGTTCTCCGTGCCTCCATCGCTCTGCGTGTAGCCACCGCTCAGCTTCTGACGCACCGCACCCGTAGCAAGGTTCACGCTCGCGTCGCCGCCGAACGTGCCGAACGAACCGCCCTCGGCAGCCACCGTTACGTTGTTCTCGGCATCGGCACGCGTCACGATGTTGATGGCGCCGCTGAACGCCGACGAACCGAACACACGTGCCGAAGCACCCTCGAGAACCTCGATGCGCTCAATGTCGGAAAGCGAAACTGGAAAATCGGCAGCGTTGTGACCCGTCTGTGCACTCGAAATATTCATGCCATTCAATAGAATGGTGATCTGGTCGAACGTGCCGCCGTTGATGGAGATGTCCGTCTGTACACCAAAGCCCCCGCGCTGACGGACATCCACGCCCGGGACTAACTTTAAAATGTCGTTGACACTCGCTGCCTCCGCACGCTGAATGTCGTCGCGCGAAATGACAGCCACAATCTTTGCCGACTGCAATGCAGTGAGCGGAGCACGCGAACCCGTTACGAGCACCTCGTCGAGCTTCACCTCTTCACGGCTCAGCGAGTCGAGAGCCAGAGCCGACGCTACAGGCTTCGTGCTGATGCCATCTGCCTTGGCGTTGGTGAGCGTAGCCACACTGAGCGTGCAGATGAGCACCTCGCGACCCAGGCAGCTGAAAAGAGCGTAGCTGCGGTGCGTGAAGTGCTTGAAATGCAATGCCACAGGGCGTGCGTTGAAATTGTTTTTGAACATAAAAAATATAAATTGTTAATGATGAAAGGGGCGTTTTGAGCGTGCAAAGTTAGTATAAACTCGGCAAATTACAAAATAAGCAGGCACGTTTTTCACCTACTCGTACACGCCGTACACCATGTAGCTGCCGTCGCCACGCAGCGTGATGCTCTCGCCCGTCGCCTCGTTGAGCGTGCCCTGCCACATCGCTGCGAACGCATACGGCTGCCAGCGCAGACCGTCGCCCTCAAGGTGCGAGCACGTGAGGTTGAAGATGCTCACTTGCTGTCCGGCAAAGGTGGCAAGTTCCGTTGTACCGGAAGCCGAAAGGAACACGCCGTGGTCGGTAGCCATCAACGCCGCGATGTGCATCTCGCGACGATAGAAGTCGAGCAGCGATATGTTGCCTAATGTGTGGTCCTCGCGCTTGCCCGTAGCTCCGACGTAAGCAATGCGGCGGCATCCACGCTCCACGCAGAAGCGCGTTGCCTTCGTAAGGTCGTTGTAGTCCTGCTCCTCCACCTTATATATAATGTCGCGGTGTGCTGTCAGGAACTCCTGCGACATCGAGTCGCAGTCGCCGATAATCGCCGTCGGCATGTATCCGCGTCGTATCAGCTCCTCGCCAGCCGAGTCGCACGCCACAAGCATCCTCGCCTGTTCGACGAGCCTAAGCGGCACGGCATGAGTGGGGAAGTCGCCACCGGCTACGACGACCGCATCGAAGCCGTCCGGCTGTAGCGATGCAAAGCTTTTGGGAGTGTGTGGTTGGTTGCACATGTTTATTATGTTTTAGTTGGCAGTGGTTGTTCGTCAACTGTACACTTTGTTTTGAGCAAGCAAAAGTACGCAATAAAAAGCACTTTCTATTGCTTTTTTCTTTATATTTGCAGCATCAAATCAAACTATTCATCTATTATTCTATTATGGCAGAAACCTCGAATACTCAGCACGTGCTGAAATCGCAAGCCAATTGGGATGCGCTCTATTTCTATCAGAAGTCGGATGTGATATATCAGCTTGCGTTCGCCTTCTGTGAGCGCTTCATACACCTGTACAAAGATCGCACGCGCGACCAAGTGATACAGGCAGCACGTTCGTGTAAGCAAAATATCGTGGAAGGCTTGGCGGATGGTGTCGCCTCCACGGAGATGCAACTGAAGCTACTCAACGTGGCTCGCGCTTCACTGAAGGAGTTGCGCGAGGACTTTGAGGACTATATAAAGTCGCGTCACCTACAGTTCTTCGTTAGCGGTGAACCGCGCTACGTTGATATGCTCAACTATTGTCGCTATCATAATCGCCTGTCCGATTATGAGCCGTTCTTCGCGCAGTGGACTGACGAGCAGATGTGTAACTATGCCATCACGCTCTGCCACTTCATCGACCGGATGATGATGTCGTTCTTGAAGAAACTGGAGCAGGAGTTTATCACTGAGGGCGGCATAAAGGAGCGTATGCACCGCGCTCGCACAGGATATCGCCAGCAGCAAGACGAGCGTTTGAAGCAGCTGGAGGCAGAGCTGCCACGTCTGAAGCAATCCCTCGCTGAGGCGCAGGCGGAAGCTGCGAAGTGGAAAGCAGAGGCTACGAAGTGGAAGGCAGCCTTCGAGGATTTAAAGCAAAGAGCGCTAAAGATGTATTATGGAAAGGAAGAGGAGATAAAGAGGCTGAAGGAATTGCTGGGGGAGGAGATGTAGATGCTCTAGACTTTCTAGATTTTCTAGATGTTCTAGATTTTCTAGAAGCTCTAGATATTCTATTTGTTACATGGACTTCGCCTTTTTCGCAAGCCCCTTCCACTTCCAATATCCCATGACCGCTATCACCACATACAGCCCGTAGAGCCCAGCCTTGAACGGTATGCCCTTGACCACGTACAGATAGCAGCAGACAACGTCGACGGCTATCCAGAAGAGCCACTGCTCAACATACTTGCGTGCCAATGCCCATAAGCCGACGAAGCTCAGAGCGTTGGTGAAAGCATCGAGCAGGGGAACCGTACTGTTGGTGTAAGCCACCAAGACATAATATGTGGCAGCCCAGGCAAGGAAGAAAAAACCGAGCGTGCGCAAGATGAGGCGGCGAGGAAAGAACGTTATAGGAAGCTCTTCAGAAGAACTGCTAACCGCGCTTGCAGCTTCTATCTTATCAGAGCTAACCGCGTTTGCGCTTTCTTTCTTATCAGAGCCTTTGCGTTTAATCATTGCCTTCCATTTCGCTCCGAACTTCCACACGGCATAGCCGTATATTGCGGCAAGCGTGTAGTAGACCGCCATGCCGGCATCGCCATAGAGACCGTGGCTCCAGTAGAGGTAAATGTCCATGGCTGGCATCACGATGCCTACAACCCACAGCGCGATGCTCGCACGGTATTCGAGAACGAGATAGATGAGCCCGAGGATTGTTGTGACGATGTCGAGCCAATGAGTGGAGAGAAAATCTGTCATTTTATCAAAAAAACAGCCCCTCCCCGACGGGGGAGGGACGAGGTTTTAGAACTTCAGTGTTACGGTTCCCATGCAGTTGAAGCCAGCCATTGGGATGTAAGCCACGGTAGAGTTGCGCTTACCCTGGTTGTACCAATCGTAGTAGACGTAGCCAGAAGCTGCATAGTGACGGTTGAAGATATTGTTGAAGTCGGCACCGAGCACAATCTGCTTCAAGCCAAGCATACGCTTCGCGAAGTTGAATGTGTACGAAGCGTTCACGTTAGTCTGCGAATAGCAGGGCAGTGAGCGGTCAGAGCTCTCGGTGTTGTCGAGATACTGCTTGCTGACGAAGTTGGTGTGCCATGTGGCGCGGAAACCAGCGAAGTGAACATCTACGAAGCCGTTGAGGATAGCCGACGGCGAGAAAGCGATGGTAGAGCTCTTGTATGTGTTCCATACGGCAGCACCATCCCAGCTCTCGACACACTCCTTGAAGTTATGCAGACGGTTGCGGCTCAGCGCAGCGTTACCCTCTACAGAGAGCCATGAGAGTGGGCTCCAGCCTGCTGACAGCTCAGCACCGAGACGATAAGAGTCCTTGATGTTGCGTGTCAGTGCCTCGCCGATGTCGCTCTTCTCACCAGTCATCACGAACTGGTTGACGTACTTCATGTAGTAGAAGTTGACACCTGCGAACCAGTTCTCGCCCTGATACTGATAACCCCACTCGATGTCGAGCAGACGCTCAGGCGACGGATTGCCGTAGCCGATGTTGTCGGTGAAGTTGTTGCGCTCCGGTTCGCGGTTGGCGTAGGCGATAGAAGCGTAAACCTTATGTCCGTTAGCATCGTAGCTGATGCCAGCCTTCGGGTTGACGAAGAAGTAGTTCTCGTTGATGTTGATGCTCTGGTTCTTGTAGTTGCCGTCGGCACCCTGCTCGAAGTGGTCGTTGATGCCGTCGGTCTGATAGTTGACATAGCGCATCTGCATATCGAGGAACCAGTTCCAACCCTTGCCGAACTTGCGGTTAGCCTTGAAGAACCAGCTCCAGTCGTTCTTATCTGCGTCAGAGTCGTAGTACTTGTAGCGACCATTAGTGAAGTACTTTTCCTCGAGAGTCTTGTCAGCGATGTATGTCACCTTGCCCCAGTGGTTGCAACGGAAGAGCTGCATACTAAGACCGCCCGTAACATCCCACAGGGCATCCTTATAGTTCACGTTGTAGAGAGCGCCATAGTTGTTCTGTGTGAGTCCTTTCTTGCGGATAGCGTCCGACTTCACGAGCTTCAGTTCGCCATCCTTTACGTACATCTCGTTGATGCCAAACTTAGAAGCCAACTTTGTGTTCTGCTTGAACTCGGTGTAGTAGCCGTAGCCGTATGTGTAGTGAGCTGTTACGGAGTGGCTCCAACGGTCGGTAGGCTGCCATGTGAAGTTGAGGATGTTGTGGCTCTGCTCGAAGTTGTCAGTAGTCTTATCCCAGTATGAGCCGTCGCGCATCTTGTAGCGCTCTGTTGTGAGCGGCTGACTTGGATCGGGTGCCCAGTTGTCATCCATCGGGATGTTGAGCGACTCGTAGAGCGGGTTGAACTTACCCAGTCCATGCTTCCACATATCCTTATAGCTCTTGATGCCCCACGCCTTGAGGTCGGTGTCACCGTCGTAGTTACATGCCGGTACGCCGTTCCATGCCTGACCGGTGTGCTCGAAGTTGCCGATGTTCTTATACGAAATCTTGAAGCGGTCGCCAAACCATGTCAGTCCGCCGTAGTACGAACCCGAGCGTCCGCTTGTGCCGTGGATGTATCCGTCGGTATTGGTCTCATGGTAAGCACCGTCGAGTACGAGGTGATCCCAGAGCAGACCCGTTGAGAACTTGCCGCCAAAGCGGTATGTGTTGAACGAACCGTAAGAGCCCGTAACCTCTACGGTTGGCTTCAGCGACGGCGCAGCTGTAGCAAGCGACACCGCACCACCGAAGGCTCCGTCGCCGTTGGTTGATGAACCGATGCCACGCTGAATTTGTGCGCTACCCATGAGGGCTGCATAGCTGTTCATGTTTGCCCAGAACACGCACTGGTCCTCAGGCGAGTTGAGAGGTACACCGTCTACCGTTACGTTAATGCGGCTACCGGCAGCACCACGCATACGCATATAAACAGTACCAGTACCCACACCGTTCTCGCTCCATGCAAGCACGCCCGGTGTGCGAGCGAAGAGCATAGGCAGCTCTCTACCAGAGGTAGCGAAGCGCTCAAGCTCAGGCTTATTGATGTTTTCTACTGCAAATGGTGAACTCTTCGGGGCTCTTACAGCCTTTACTACCACCTCGTTGAGGTTGTTCACACGGGTAGTGTCGAGCTTGTTCTGCTCGTTGGCAGCTTGCGAAGGGCAAGTGCACGCAGCAGCCAAGGCTACTCCAATGATTTTCTTCATCTTTTTTAAAGTTGATGTTGTTATCCAATAATAAGACTATAAGGGCTTTTGAAATAAAGAAAACCGTTCGTATCTGTACCTTATCGCTACGCCGGTATTATCCGGATCAGCTCTGAGGGTATGTTCTCAGACGGTAAATATTCCGCCACCCCTTAGTCTACACTATATAAACTGGGTGCAAAGTTAACTAAATTTTGCATATTCAAACAATTTGTTTGTATAATAAACCCTAAAAAATGTGCGTAGCGGGCGGAATATGAAAAATTTGTAGTAAGTTTGCAACACTGAAAAGGCGAGCCAATAAAGGGTTGATGCGCCTTTCGATATTCACACATTATATATAATATAGAACGAAAATGGGGCGTTTGAAACTCATTTTGGCTTTGATAAGCCATTATAAATATGCCATAACCATAATCATCGGCGTGCTCACCGTGGGCTTTGTTGATGAGAATAGCTTCCTGCATCGTTTCCAACTCGAGATGCAAATCAGCGACCTGGAGGAGGAAATAGCGAAGTATAATGCGCAGAACGAAAGCGACCTGAAGAAGCTGAAGGAGATGCGACAGGGTCCGCAAGCGTTTCAGAAGATAGCACGCGAACGCTACTTTATGAAGGCTGACGACGAGGATATCTATGTGCTTAGCGACGACCCCCAACCTGAAAAAGCAAAAGAGTAAACTACAATGAAACAACTAAATACTATACAAAGCGCGCTATTCCTCATCGGAGGCGTATTAATGGTGATAGGAGCTGGCTGCTTCGTCTTTATGTTCGCACAGCAGATTGTATGCTGGATATTCCTTGTCGGAGCATTACTGTTTGCAGCGATGCAGGTGAACCAGGCATACGAAGGACATAACCCCACTATCAAGCGACTCAAGAAGATAATGACCTTCGCCGACATCTTCTTCGTATTGGCAGGTCTGCTCATGGTAGATAGTGCTAACATGTGGCTCAAGGACTACTTCGCTGACACCATCACTTACTTCAACGTAGTTTACAACAAATGGGTGTTGCTATTGCTCGCTGCAGCCATACTCGAGATGTACTCTATGCACCGCATAGCATCGGAGTTGAAGAAAGACGCAGTGGAGGACGAAGCCGACAGTGAAGAGCAGGACGATGCTCCAGCCACAGACAGACAATAAGAAAACAATAAGAACCCAATAAAAACTCAAGATAATGAAGAAGCTACTTTACGCTTTACTCTGTATAATAGCATTGGCATCATGCTCCAGCTCGTACAACATACAAGGCTCTTCGAACGTGTCCACACTCGATGGTCGTATGCTCTACCTGAAGGTGCTAAGCAATAACGACTTCAAGAAGATTGACTCCTGCGATGTCGTACACGGACAGTTTCAGTTCTGCGGAACGTTCGACACCGTGCGCCTCGCCAATATCTTCATGGACGACGAGAGCATACTGCCACTCGTAATCGAAAGTGGCGACATCACTATAAAGCTCGACAACACACAGCAGAATGTGAGTGGCACACCGCTCAACGACGAGCTCTTTAAGTTCTTCAACAAGTACAACCAGCTGAAAAATCAGGAAGCCGAACTGCTGCACACTCACGACCGCGCCATCATGGACGGTAGCGATATGGAGGCAGTGACACGCCACATCAACGCCGAGGCAGTGCGACTCATGGCAGAAGAGGACAAGCTCGTCACAACATTCGTCACCGAGAACTTCGACAACGTGCTTGGTCCGGGCGTATTCTTCATGATGACCATCGGCTATCGCTATCCCGAACTCACACCGTGGATAGAGGATATCATGAGCAAAGCCACCGACAAGTTCAAGAACGACCCCTACGTGAAGGACTACTATCAGAAGGCTCTGGAGAACCAAGCCATTATGAATGGCATGAAAGAAGTGAACAATGCGCCTGCCGGTGCTGCTACCGTTCCTTCGATGCCCGACGGACCGACACCGAACGAGCTGGCACAGCCCGCTGCCAGCGAATAGCATACGCTAACAACGATCAGTAACTATATCTAAGAAATATGAAGACATTAGTATTTGGTGGTAAGCTTGTCAACGAGGGAGCTACGCGCGTAGCGTCCATCGTTGTCGACGGCGACACCATTACAGACATTATAGAAGGTACAGAAACACCTCGTGGCGACTACGACAGCATCGTAGATGCCACGGGGTGTTTTGTTATGCCCGGAGTGATCGACTGTCATGTACACTTCCGCGACCCCGGACTGACCGAGAAAGCGGACATGGAGACCGAGAGTCGTGCTGCGGCTTACGGCGGTGTCACCACCTATTTCGACATGCCGAACACCAAGCCGCAGACCACAACCGAGGAAGCACTCAACGCTAAGTTTGAGGACGCTGCCACGAAGTCGCACGTCAACTACAGCTTCTTCATCGGAGCTACAAACGACAACATCGACTGCGTCACCGGTATCGACCCACACCGCGTGCCGGGCATAAAGCTCTTCATGGGTTCGTCTACGGGCAATATGCTTGTAGACCGTAATGACGTGCTGCACGAGCTTTTCAGCAAGGCACAGCTGCCGATTATGGCACACTGCGAGGATACCGACATCATCAACCGCAATATGAAGCACGCACAGGAGCAGTACGGCGACGACCCCGCAGTTGAGCACCACCCTGAGATACGCTCCGAGGCAGCGTGCTACGAGTCGACAAAGCGCGCCGTAGACCTCGCTGAACAGACTGGTGCACGTCTGCATGTGGCACACATGACCACAGCACGCGAGCTTGAGCTGTTCGGCTCTTCGCCACGCATCACGGCAGAGGCAGTCGTGGCTCACCTCGTATTCACACAGGACGACTACGCTCGCCTTGGCACACGCATAAAGTGCAACCCTGCCATCAAGACCGCTGCCGACCGCGACGCACTGCGCCACGCTCTCACCGACGGACGCATCACAACCGTCGGCACCGACCACGCACCTCATCTGCTGAAGGACAAGGAGGGCGGATGTGCACGCGCTGCTTCGGGTATGCCTATGGTGCAGTTCTCGCTTGTCACGATGCTCGAACTTGTGGACGAAGGTGTGCTCAGCATGGAGCGCCTCGTCACACTGATGGCGCACAACCCTGCTACGCTCTTCGAGGTGTCGAAGCGTGGCTTTGTGCGCAAGGGCTACAAGGCAGACCTCGTCATCGTGAAGCCCGACGCTCCGTGGACCGTAACGCCGGAGACGATACAGAGCAAGTGCGGCTGGAGTCCAATGGAGGGCCATACCTATCAGTGGCAGGTGCGCACCACGATGTGCAACGGACAGATTATATATAACAACTGGGCGTTCGATGCGTCGAGCCGCGGCGAGGCGGTGCGCTTCAGAGAGTAGACCGATGATGCTGCAATACACCGATTATAATATCTCCACCCTGCGTCCGTACATCAACTGGCTCTACTTCTACTTCGCCTGGGGGCTCTCGGGCAAGCCGCAGGAGGCTAAAGACCGAATGCGGGCGGAGGCAGAACAGATGCTCGACAGCTTGGAGACGCGCTACCAGACACACGCTGCCGTCGGCCTGTTCGATGCTAACAGCGACGGCGACGACATACTCATCGGCGATGTGCGGCTGCCTATGCTGCGTCAGCAACATCCCACACGTGAGGGCGAGCCGAACCTATCGCTTGCCGACTTCATCCGTCCGCAGGCTTCGGGCGTGACAGACCGCATCGGAGTGTTCGCCACTACGGTCGACCTGGCGTTGGAGCACGACTTCCTTACCGACGACTATCAGCGTATGCTGGCGCAGACGCTTGCCGACCGACTCGCTGAGGCTACGGCGGAGGTGCTTCACATGGAGGTACGTCGCTCGATATGGGGATATGCACCCGACGAAAATCTGTCCGTAGCCGAACTTCTGCGCGAGGATTTCCAAGGCATACGTCCGGCTGTGGGCTATCCGTCGATGCCCGACACGAGTGTTAACTTCATCATCGACCGGCTCATCAACCTCAAGCAGATTGGCATCCGACTCACCGAGAGTGGTGCCATGAAGCCCCACGCATCGGTGTCCGGACTGATGTTCGCCCACCCGAAGGCGCATTACTTCGAGTTGGGGCGCATCGGCGAAGACCAGTTGCGCGACTATGCGCACCGTCGCGGACTGCCCGTGGAGCTCATACGCAGGTTTTTGAAATAGATGAAAACTCTGTAACAACACTATCGCAAGTTTATAAGGAACGTTTTCGTTAAGCCAAATGAGCAGAACCGAGCTTGCTCGAGTTATGCCATGGCGAGAAAA
>ERZ1023633.803-NODE-803-length-11584-cov-9.710469_pt1 | contig 11584 bp, 8 predicted proteins | sample MGYA00380333_ERZ1023633 | MGnify/ENA primary metagenome ERZ1023633 (study PRJEB33179, sample SAMN07448972) | human gut metagenome | biome: Human-gut; feature: Human associated habitat; material: Faeces | host: Homo sapiens | place: India: Bhopal | collected...
TCCATTAATTTTTTCGTTAATGTTCATTCTCGTTAGGCCGATAAATTGCAGTTTAAAATCAATTTTCCACAAAACAACACTTTCTTTCTACTATTAGTGTAAAATACCGAGGTTTTTATATAAATTTGCGACAAATAACTAACAAACTAAACACAACCTCTATACGTATGGTAAAAATAACCAAGGAGGCTGCCCTCCACTATCACGAAATGGGCAAGCCAGGAAAGATTGAAATAGTTCCAACAAAGCCCTATCGCACTCAAACAGACTTATCACTTGCCTACTCTCCTGGCGTTGCTGAACCTTGTCTTGAAATTCAGCAAAACCCACACGACGCTTATCGCTATACCAATAAAGGTAACCTCGTAGCCGTTATCTCTAATGGTACAGCCGTACTCGGACTCGGCGACATTGGTGCCATGAGTGGCAAACCCGTGATGGAGGGTAAGAGCTTGCTTTTTAAAATATATGCGGGCGTTGATGCTTTCGATATTGAAGTAAACGAAAAGGATCCCGATAAATTCATCGCTGCGGTAAAAGCAATCGCTCCTACCTTTGGTGGTATTAACTTGGAGGATATCAAAGCTCCTGAATGTTTCGAAATCGAACAACGACTAAAGGCGGAATTAGACATTCCCGTCATGCACGACGACCAACATGGTACGGCTATCATCTCTGCAGCTGGTCTTATCAACGCCTTAATGGTAGCTGGCAAAAAGATTGAAGACGTTAAGATTGTTGTCAATGGTGCTGGTGCTGCTGCTATTTCATGTACGCGCCTCTACTGCGCTTTTGGCGCACGTAAAGAGAATGTGGTTATGCTCGACTCTAAGGGTGTTATCACAGCCGACCGCGACAACTTAAACGCGCAAAAGCGTGAATTTGCTACTTCTCGCACGGACGTTCATACACTGGCCGAAGCCATCAACGGAGCAGACGTATTTGTAGGCCTCTCTAAGGGCAACATATTGACACAAGATATGGTGCGCTCAATGGCCAACAATCCTATCATCTTCGCTTTAGCAAACCCTGTGCCTGAAATTTCGTATGAGGACGCTACGGCTGCACGCCCCGATGTATTGATGAGCACAGGCCGTACCGACTATCCCAATCAGATCAACAACGTTATTGGCTTCCCCTACATCTTCCGTGGTGCACTCGACACCGCTGCTACGGCTATTAACGAGGAAATGAAAATGGCTGCTGCGCGCGCCATTGCCGACTTGGCCCGCCGTCCAGTGCCCGACATTGTTAACCGCGCTTACCACGTACGTAACTTTACGTTTGGCCCTGACTACTTTATTCCCAAACCCGTTGACCCACGCCTCATCACAGAAGTGAGTATGGCAGTAGCCAAAGCAGCTATGGATAGCGGCGTAGCACGCACTCCTATTAAGGACTGGAAGGCTTACCGTCAGCGCCTACGCGAATTGATGGGACAAGAGACTAAGTTTACGCAAAACCTCTACGACACGGCACGTTCTAATCCCAAGCGCGTGGTATTCGCTGAGGGCACACACCCCACCATGTTGCAGGCTGCAGTACGTGCAAAAGAGGAGGGCATTTGCTTCCCCATTCTCTTGGGAAACGACGTACAGATTAAGCAAACGGCTGAAGAACTGAAGTTGAACCTTGAGGGTATTGAGATTCTCAACCTTCGCAACGACACTCAAAATGAACGCCGTCATCGCTACGCACAACTCTTTGCGAAGAAGATGGAACGCAAGGGCTACACACCGCAAGAGGCTGAGGATAAGATGTACGAACGCAACTACTTCGGCATGATGATGGTTGAAACGGGAGAAGCTGACGCTTTCATCACGGGTTTGTACACCAAATACTCTAACACGTTTAAGGTGGCACGTGAGGTGATTGGCATTCGCGAGGGTTACAACCACTTCGGCACAATGCACTTAGTCAACACGAAAAAGGGTATCCTGTTCGTAGCTGACACCTTAGTCAACCGCCACCCCAGCGAAGAAGCACTCTACGACATCGCACGCCTCTCAGCCTCAACGGTACGCTTCTTCAATCGTACTCCAACTATGGCTATGCTTTCTTACTCTAACTTTGGCACAGACAAAGACGGTAGCGCGCTCGCTGTTCAACACGTGGTAGAACGCTTACACAAGGAGCAGCCTGACTTGGCCGTTGACGGTGAGATGCAACTCAACTTTGCCATGGACAAGGAACTGCGTGACGAGAAGTATCCGTTCAACACATTGAAGGGACAAGACGTGAATACGCTCATCTTCCCCAACCTCTCTGCAGCCAACTCTTCTTATAAGATGGTGAAAGCACTTGAGGACGACGATGAGGTTGTTGGCCCTATCCAAATGGGGTTGAACAAGCCTATCCACTTCACTGACTTCGAAAGTTCTGTTAACGACATTGTCAACGTCACTGCTGTAGCTGTCATCGATGCCATCGTGGCAGAGAAGAAAAAATAAAATTGCAAAAGAAAAACTGCAACTTAAAAGTCTCTCCCCCTAACTCCCTCCCCGACCGGGAAGGAAGTTAGGGGGAGAGACTTTTATCGGCCCTCTACAGAATCCGCTACAAAATGTTTCAGAACGCCCTAAATAGGCATTTGGCCTTACGTATATTTTACCTACTGTATTTTTTGCTTTCATGTTTCACTTTCATGTTTCAACCTATTGATTATCAACACTTTTGAAGGCTGAAACATACGACTTTTATGTTTCATTTTTAGTTTCAATGTTTCATTCAAAAAAACACTGAGGGAGAAAAACAAAAACACTGTGGGAGCGATTTAAAAACACTGTGGGAGCGATTCAAAAACACTGAGGGAGCGATAATGCGCTCCCTCAGAGGTTTGAAAAGTGAAACATGAAACTTAAAATGAAACATCCAAGTCTGATGTTTCATTTTTCTAAATGATTGATATTCAATTGCTTTATAACAAAATATGAAACATGAAAGGTAAAACAAAAGTTTTGAAAACGTATAGAAATCTTCATTACTATACATCATACTATCGGTTCAAAATCCCGACAACAAATGTAATGACTTCAAGGGTAAACCTTTTTTTGACTGCTTACCTTACAATGCTGATATTTCATCAAGTGCGAGTCCTGTAGCTTCGGCTATATCATTTGGTGACATGCCCATTGATAACATTTTTTTTGCTACTTCCGCACGCCCTTCTGCACGACCTTCCGCACGTCCTTCTGCACGTCCTTCCTCTTTGGCTGTATCTAATGAGTTTTTTATATCACGATAAGCCTTTAGGCTATCTTCGTATTCTCGTAACTCTGCTTTGGTAAATTGGGCTATCTCTGCTTCTTTGAAAAGGCGATCGAACACTTTATTTCGAAGATGCTGAGGCTGACTATCAAGGCGCGAAAGATTGCGAAGCACATAAAGCCATTTGTCAAAGTCTGTATCAAGCTGGTTGATTGGCTTATTGAACTTTGATATTTCAACATACTTAAATGTCAACTTGTCATTAAATACGCGATGGGTGGACTTATCAAGAAGTCCTACATCGTGATTGATGGACGTTTCCGAAAAGGCTGAGTCGCTCATGTCATAATTGAGCAAGGCCACAACATATACATGTTCAAGTTTGAAATTCCAATTGTCACCCTTGGAGGCTTGCTCGCGTATCGGGAATGTGGCATAATATAAAGAGCGATCTTTGAAATACGTCTGATACGCGTTCTGCATTTCAACTATGAACTTCTCTCCATGCTCATTCTCGCAATACACGTCAAATATAGCCTTACGCTCAGTATGAACATCTCCAACGTGCTCGCTATTGAGATACTTAACGTCACGTATTACTTGTTCACCATCGAATAGTGAATTGAGAAAACTTATGAGCAGACTTTTATTGAGCTTTGTGCCAAATATGCGTTTGAAGCCAAAATCTGTAAGGAGGCTGATATATCGTTCTTCTGTCTGTCGCATTGCCATTAATATTAGAGGGGTAAATACTTATAACAAAAATAGAGAAACCCTTTCTAACACGCAAACTTTTCAGAGAAAACTTTTTTAGGGTGGATAGCGCAAACTAAAAAAGCCTTGCTTCAAATTTTCGCCTTTAGTAACGCGTAAAAACATCCTCCACAGTGTTTATTATATGTACTTCGCACTTTTGGAAGCACAATTTACCACAAAGTAGCACGAAGGTCGGAGATGGCAAGGTTGGCATCACGTTCTGCTTCAAGTTGTGCTGTGCGTGCTGTATAGTAGAAGGAGAGTTCGAGCAAGTAGTCGAGCAATGATATCTGGCCTAAGTCTAATGAGCGACGAAGCAAATGAGCATTATCCATTTGCTGCATATTCAGCGTCAATTGGTTGGCCGTAGCTTTCAACTGCATTGCTTCATTATACTGCTCTTCTGTCTGATAAGCCTGTTGGAGTTTAGCATCGTCAATATTAAACTGACGCATCTCCAATTCTGCTTTAGCTTGTTTCACCTTGCGACGAGTATTGCCCCAAAGCGGAAGGGTGAAGCCAAAGGACAGACCATTGTAGTTATTGTCTTTGACATACTCTCCAGCGAAGCCCACCGTAAAGGCAGGCAAGGCATCGGCTTGAGTTACCTTAAGTGCCGCACGACTCTGTTCGCGGTCAATCATCATCGATGTAATGGGCAGCGACACTTGTGCCGCTTGCTGCAACTCCGATAGTGAAGGGAGTTGATTGTTGGAGGTCGGATAAACAGTGTCGTTCATTTCGACGGCAATTCCACCGTTAAGATGTTGCAAGTGCTTGACTAATTGTGCGCGTTCAGCCTTTGCTCGGGTGAGTTCGGCGAGGCTCACCGCAGCATTGAGCTGCACCTTATTCAGTTCTATTTGACTGATGTCGCCTTCGTTGAACTTCTTTTGATACAACGTGCGCATCTCGTCAGCCAAATCCTTGCGCTGTTGGAGTTCATGACACAGTTTATTGTAATATACTACTGAGGTCAGCGTACGATCCGTTTCTTTCAGCACCTCGCCTAACTTCACACGATAGTCAAGTGCTGCTTGTTTGTTACTCCATTCAGCCAACTTTCGTCTGCGTCCTAAGAGTACCCCCCAATCGAGTGTTTGCGTAACAGATATGTTGGTACGATTGGGCACAGACTTGGGCTGCCCAAATCCATAATCAAATTCAAATTCAGGATCGGGCAATGCCAACTCTGCCTTGTTGGCTAACTGTTGCACCTTCAGCCCCTCAGCAGCCGCCACCAACGTGGTATTATTCTTGGCCACCTGTGTTAGTATCTCCGTCCACCCATAAGCTAAGGGCCACGTCGCATTCTGCGCAGAAAGCGTTCTCACACAGAAGGCGAGAACAAGGAGTATGAAATAATTAAGCAATCTTGTCATGTTGTTTTCGAATTTTTAAGGGTGCCATAATTGGCACAATAAAGAGATTGAGCAACGTACTTGTAAGCAGCCCGCCTAACATCACCTGTGCCATAGGGCTTTGTATTTCATTGCCAGGCAAGTGACTGCCCAAGGCCAACGGAATAAGGGCGAGACCAGAACTCAACGCTGTCATAAGAATGGGGAGCAGACGGTCGAGTGAACCACGCATCACTACCTCTTGACGCGAAAGGCCGCGCTGCGCCAGTTCGTTATAACGATCAACCAGAAGCATACCGCCACGTGTAGCCATTCCAAAGAGCGAGATGAAACCAATTATAGCGGGTATGCTGATCACACCTCCCGTCAGCACCAAAGCCAATACGCCTCCTATCAACGCCAATGGCAGGTTGAGCAATACAACGACCGACTGATGCCAGGAACGGAACTGCAAAAATAATAAAAATAAAATAACTATAATGCTCACCACCGAAAGTCCTAACAACAAACGTGAGGCAGAAGCTTCACTCTCAAACTGCCCACCATACTCTATGTGATAACCTTCGGGTAATTTTACCTTTGCATTGATAGCTCGTTGCATATCGTTGACGACGGAGCGCATATCGCGTCCCGCTGCATTGGCCGATATAACCAATTTACGCTGAGCGTTTTCACGATTAATCGTGTTAGGACCTGCTGTTGACACGACTTCTGCTACATCGGCAAGGGGTACTTTTTGCCCCGTGTTGGTATCAATCAATAGATTGCGAATGCGCTCCATTGTGCTAAGGTCGTCATCGGCCACACGCACGGTGAGGTCGAACGTGCGCGCACCTTCTTGCACCTGACTGACTACTTCTCCGCCTATCGCTGAGTTAACAAATTCAGCAAACTCGGGCAACGTGATGCCATATTGTGCCAATAAGGTGCGTCGCGGACGAATGAGCAATTGAGGACGTTCTATCTGTTGCTCTACGTTTAAGTCTGCCACACCTTCAATCCCCTGCGTCACTTGCTTAATCTGTAAACCTATGGCATGAAGCTGGGTTAAGTCACTGCCAAACACTTTGACGGCGATACCAGCCTTTGTACCCGAAAGCATGGCATCAATGCGGTGAGAAATGGGTTGACCTATCTCTACGTTTACGCCTGGAAGGCTGCGTAAGCGCTGACGAATGTCGGCCATTACTTCTTCCTTGCTGCGGTCGCGGAGTGCAAAGGGGGCTTCTATCTCACTGGTATTAACGCCCAAGGCATGTTCATCGAGTTCGGCACGCCCCGTCTTACGCGCTACGGCCTTTATTTCAGGTAATTCGAGTAGTAGCTTTTCGGCTTGTTGCCCGATACGATTACTCTCATCGAGCGATACTCCTGGCAACGTACTTACATTAATCGTAAATGAACCCTCATTAAAAGGTGGCAAGAAGGAACGACCTAAGGTAAAGAACAAGACTAAGGTGACGACCACCAAGCCTCCCGTTGCTCCTAATATCCAACGCGAAGCGCGAGGACGCAAAGCCCAAAGCAGACTCTTTTCGTAGCGCACCTTTAAAGCACGCACCCAACGAGGCTCATCGTGTTTTACTTTAACCTGTGAGGCTGTAGTATTCATTGCTTTCGTTTGTGGGTCTTTTAACACCAAGTGACATAGCACGGGGGTTAGCGTAAGTGCCACGACAGTGGAAGCAAAGAGCGAAACGATAAAGCTAACTCCTAAGGGAGCTAACATTCGTCCCTCTAATCCACTCAAGAAGAAAAGCGGAACAAAACTTACTACGATGATAAGCGTAGAGTTAAGAATGGGCATACGCACCTCTTTAGAGGCATTGTAGATAACGTCTATCTTACGCAAACGTTCTTCGCGAGGTAAACGAGCGTTTAAGCGCAAACGTTTGAACACGTTTTCAACATCGACAATGGCATCGTCTACCAACGAACCAATAGCAATGGCCATACCACCAATACTCATCGTGTTGATGGTAAGTCCCATGAAGTGGAGCACCAATAGGGTGATGAGCAACGACAGAGGTATTGTGACAAGTGAGATAACAGTGGTACGAGCATTCATCAAGAAGATGAAAAGCACCAATACAACAAATATACCGCCTTCGAGGAGTGACTTCTTAATATTTGATATAGAGGAGTCAATAAAGTTTTGTTGGCGATAGAGTTGCGTATTGACCTTCACGTCAGCTGGCAGTGATGACTGGAGTTCGGCTATTGCTTTATCCAACTTCTCGGTCAGTTCGAGTGTACTCATACTGGGTTGCTTGGTAATGGTAAGCAACACTGCAGGTTGGCCCGACACTGAGGCAACTCCCGTCTTGGGAGATTTGGACCCCATTTCTACATCGGCCACATCGGCCAATACAATAGGTTGCTTATTGGCCGTGCTCTTAACAACGGCCTGTCCAATCTGCTGAGGAGAGTTGGTACTCAAGAGGCCACGCACGATGTATTCATTGCCGCTTTCGTAGTGAATACCGCCAGAGGCATTGCGATTCATCTGTCGTGTGGCAGTGAGTACCTCGTTTAGCGTTACGCCATAGTGGCGCATACGTTCGGGGTGAAGGCGGATTTGATATTCCATCACGTCACCGCCCATCACCGTTACTTGTGCCACACCGCCCGTTGAGAGTAAGCGCGGCCGAATGGTCCAGTCGGCCAGGGTGCGGAGGTTGCCCAATGAGGTGGTGTCTGCTGTGAGTCCGATGAACATTACCTCGCCCAATATACTCGACTGCGGACCAAGCGTGGGTTGGCCTACGCCCTCGGGAAGTGCATCGCCAAGGGTGGCTAACTTCTCTGATACAATCTGTCGGTCACGATAGATGTCGGTACCCCAATCAAACTCTACCCATACGACTGAGAAGCCCGTTGTGGACGATGAACGCACACGATGCACATCGGTAGCACCATTTACGGCTGTTTCGATAGGGAAGGTGACGAGGCGTTCTATCTCCTCGGCAGCCATTCCCTTTCCCTCGGTCATTACAACGACTGTTGGAGCATTGAGATCGGGAAAAACGTCCACTTCCATTTTATAGGCCGTCCAACAACCTACTATAATAAGTAGTAGGCTAAAAAACAGAATGACGGGCCTGTTATATAGTGAAAAATGTATGATCTTGTTTAGCATAGACTTTTGCTTTATTGACAAGTTGACAAGCAAGTTTGTTGACGAACTAACAAGTAGACCTCATAAAAAGACTTACCTGTTAGCTTGCTAACTTGTTTACCCGTTAACTTGTCAACTCGTTAATAAGAAAATTAATGTGAATGTCCCTCTGGCGCAACACTGGCATTTGCTGCCAATCGCACCTGTGTAGTTCCATGCGTGACAACTTTATCACCTTGTTTTAACCCTCCACTAATTTCGGTCTGTCTCCCGTCGGTGGCCCCTAACGTTACCTCTTGTCGGCGATAGACTTCAGGTTCTATTTGTACGTAAACGAAATGCAGCCCTTGTGACTCAGCAATTGCCTCATTGGGGACGCAAAGCACGCCACTACGCGCTGCTCCCTTTAGATACACTTCTGCATAACTACCCGAAACGACCTTACCTTGATTATTAAACTCAAATGTAATAGGCACAAAGTAGTCATCTGCCGCGGCCGCATTGCCTTTTGCTATAAGTCGTCCTCCTAATTCATTGAGCGAATAAGTACGTGAAGGATCGTATGCTAAACGGAAGTTAGCCGACTGAATGCGCGGTAAGGCTGAGAAATAACGTTCGGGGAGTTCGGCTCGCAGTTGTAAACGCTGACTTTGCGTCACAGTAGCCAAAGGTTGCCCTGCTGAAACGTAGTCGCCTGGCTGTACCAATATATTTTTTACAAAGCCACTCATATTGGCGGCTATGCTACGTGTTTGCGTCGCATTGCCCAAACTTTGAGCCGTAGCAGTTGCGGCTTGGTAGCGCTGACGAGCTTCTTCAAATTCACGTTGCGAAATAATGTGTTCTTTAGCCAACTTCTCCGCACGCTCAAAGGCGGCACGAGCAGCCGATAGTTCACTCTGTGCTACAGCTGCAGGATTGCCGTCGGCCATGGGTTTGGCATTGATCACAAAAAGGGCTTGCCCTTTGCCAACTTTGGTGCCTTCATTGAGTGTCCCTGCTACAAAGTTTACGATACCAGCCATCGTGGCCGTAACAGTAGCCTCAGCCCCTACTGCTGGCAACACGCGACCACTTACCTCGATAATCTCTGAGAAGGTGGTCGGCTGAAGGGTGGTTACTTGCAACTGAGCGGCCTTGGCTTGTGCTGCAGTAAAGTGTATTTCGTCGGCACTGTGTTCATGTTCGTTGTCCGCAGCTTCTTTTTCGTGATCATGTCCTTCTTCATCATGTGCGTGGTTATCACATGCCGCAAAGAGCGTAGCAGCCAACAGAGCCACTACACTTATCATAATAGTCTTGATTTTCATTTGAAATATAACGTTGATAGAATTATTAAAGTTCTGAAAGGATTATCCTATCAACGGTGGTCCCCGACGCGGACAATGTTTGCTATACGTGCAAACATACATAGTTGCACACCCACTTAAAGTAGTAGGTAGCACGAAATAATGAATAATAAGTGCGTTCCACTTTTGCCAAAAATCAAGTGGCAAAAAGTGTACATTGCTTTGCGCAAAAGTCTTTACAATATTTACTTTATGCCAATAGCAATGCGTAGTCTTGTCGTGATGATGAGTGTGTGAGTCATTCACACGTCCGTCTTGATGACAGACTTCAGCCACATAACAAACTGCCCCACCAACGTGATGATGATGAGGTAGTAAAGTGAGTAGCATGATAAGCGCTATGGCTAACGCTACACGCCCTATGTTAAAGTGGCTTTCCTTCATACGAATGCAAAGGTACATATATGTTTTTACAACTCGGTTGCAAAAAAGAGAGGAACCTTTTCGTTAAGCCAAATGAGCAAAAGAAAGCTTGCTTTCATTTTGCCATGGCGAGAAAAGGTGCGCGTAAGCGAACATTAAACTGCCGTTTATCCCAATTAGAAACTTTTGTATATACCTGTTCACATTCAAGCAACCACCCTTATCTTATTCATAATTCTATACATAAAAATTAAAATATTCACGTATATATGCTTGTTTATTGTAAATAGTTTGTATATTTGCAGCATAAAATAAAACATATATACATTTATGAGCAACAGAATGCAACGTTTGGAGGTGCTCAGAGTGATTCTCGGCAGCAGCAATACGCTCAGCAGCCATGAAGAGATACTCCGCGAATTATCAAACAATGGTTGGAACGTTACACAAGCTACCCTCTCGCGAGATTTAAGTAAGCTGCACGCAGCTAAAATTCTTACTTCTGATGGTTATCGCTACATACTGCCCGAAAGCCCTATGTATCACCGTACTATCAAGCCCGACGTGGTACCACAATATATGCGCAACTCTGGCTTTTTGTCTATCGCCTTTTCGGGCCACATGGCCGTACTAAAGACACGACCAGGCTATGCCGCAGGGTTAGCTTCTGACATTGATGCCCACAAGCTCGACACAATTATCGGTACCATAGCAGGCGACGATACTATACTTATTATTATACGCGAAGATGCTACACGACAAGATATGATTGACGAATTAGCCGCTATCATTCCTGCCCTTAAAAGTATCGTATTATAATCCTTAAACTAAACAAACTTAACAACATACAGAATCAAATGGAAGAGTATAACGATGGCATAAAAGTCGTGGTGGCCGATGCAAGCCACGAGAAGTACGTCGACACCATATTACAGACCATTACCGATGCAGCAAAAGTGCGCGGTTCGGGCATTGCCAGTCGTACACACGAATATGTAGCAACTAAGATGAAGGAACGCAAAGCAATCATCGCCCTTTATGGCGACGAATTTGCAGGTTTCTGCTACATCGAGAGTTGGGAGAATAAGCACTACGTAGCAAACTCTGGACTCATCGTCGTGCCCAAATTCCGTGGACACCACCTTGCTACACGTATCAAACGCTTAGCCTTTTCGCTCAGTCGTGTACGTTGGCCGCAAGCTAAGATATTTGGTCTGACAAGTTCGGGCGCTGTTATGCGTATCAACACGTCATTGGGCTACGTGCCCGTACCCTTTGCCGAACTCACTCAAGACGATGAATATTGGAAAGGGTGCGGTACCTGTCTCTTATTCCCATCTCCGAGCCCACGAGACTGCAGCTACTCTCGGATGCCGTCTTCTGCTTGAAAAAAAAAAGGCGGGGGGGGGGGGGGGGGGGGGGGGGGGGGG
>ERZ1023633.811-NODE-811-length-11534-cov-48.850510_pt1 | contig 11534 bp, 8 predicted proteins | sample MGYA00380333_ERZ1023633 | MGnify/ENA primary metagenome ERZ1023633 (study PRJEB33179, sample SAMN07448972) | human gut metagenome | biome: Human-gut; feature: Human associated habitat; material: Faeces | host: Homo sapiens | place: India: Bhopal | collected...
TTGTAAACTTATTTGTTTTCGAATTAATTGCTCAAAGATTTTCTGTGACTTGTTTCGATATAGCAAATAACTTGTTTGCGACTTCTAAGTGACTTGTTTGCGACCTCTAAGTGACTTATTGGCGACCCTTAAATGACTTGTTTCGATATAGCAAATAACTTGTTTGTGTATTCTTAAAGACCGAATAATGTAGGCGATTTTTATTAATTTTATTTAATTATTCGTTTATTTTGGAATTTTTGCTTGATTTCTCTTAAAAAATATTACCTTTGCACTGAGAAAAATCTATTGGTCACTTTCATAAGTCAACGAGAAAATAATAAAATATCAACGAGTATAATTTATAAAAGACAAGGTTCATGAGAAAAAATCACATGATGATTGCAACTTTGGCCATGCTCTCTGTTGTGGGTTCTGCGCAGTATGCCAGGGCACAGCAAACAGGAACAAACCAAAATGCAAAAGAGTTGAGTGGAGGTACAATCCTCTCTACTGTAAAAGGAGTCGTAATCTCTGCCGAAGATGGTATGCCTGTTATAGGCGCCAGCATTATGGTAGGAGGTGGACAGGCACAAGCTATAACAGATGAAAACGGATGTTTCCAGTTGTCAAACGTCCCAGCTAATAGCAAGTTGAAAATCTCTTATATCGGTTTGGTAACGGCTTTTGCAACCCCTTCTGCTAACATGAAGGTAACGCTGCAATCAGACAGTAAGCACCTTGATGATGTGGTGGTTACTGGTATGTTCAACCGCAAAAAAGAAGGTTTTACGGGTTCGGCAGTAACTATCAAGGGAGAAGATCTCAAGAAATTCAGTACAAACAATATTGCGAAGTCTATAGCAGCAATGGCTCCAGGTTTGAATATCATGGAGAATAATCTGGCTGGTTCAAATCCAAACAGTCTTCCTGATATGCGTATGCGTGGTGGTGCCAGTATGGATTTGAGTACGACATCTTCTGATGTACAGGCTGTACAGGGAGAATATGAGACTTATGCCAATCAGCCGCTTCTTATCATGGACGGATTTGAAATCTCCGTACAGACTCTTTCAGACCTCGACCCTGATCGTGTCGCATCGATTGTTGTCTTGAAAGATGCTGCTGCTACTGCTATCTATGGTTCCAGAGCAGCAAATGGAGTTATTGTAATCGAAAGTAAAACTCCTAAGCCAGGTAAAATTTGGGTTACATATGGTGGTGAGATGCGCATCGAGGCACCAGACCTGACAGGCTATAATCTGATGAATGCTCGTGAGAAACTGGATGCAGAATATAAGGCTGGAGTCTATACTGATGGTGGTGAAACGATTGATAGATGGAATCTCTACCAGTCTAAACTTAAAAACGTTCTCTCTGGTGTAGATACATATTGGCTTAGCAAGCCATTGCGTACATCCGTACAGCAGCGTCATACTGTAACCTTGGAGGGTGGTGATGAGGCTTTGCGTTATCGTATGTATGTTGGTTACAATAACTCACCTGGTGTGATGAAAAATAGTGGTCGTGATGTACTTACCGGTATGCTCGACTTCCAGTATCGCATGAAGAAGGTATTGTTGAAAAACAGTATCACTCTCGAAAATTCTACTGCTAATGAGTCTAACTATGGAAGTTTTAGCGAATACACAAAATTGAATCCATATCTGACTCCATACGACGAGAATGGTAACATGAAGAAGATGCTTGATGATTTCTCTGCCACCAACTCTGCTACCGCCTCTTATCCTAACCCACTTTATAACACAACTTTCCACAGCAAGGATAAGAGCAAGAACTTCTCTGTGCGTGAATTGTTCAAAGTAGAATACAATCCTACCAATGAACTTCGTTTTGAAGGTGCTTTCTCACTCTCTAAGAGTGTGGGACATCGTGACGTGTTCCGTCCTGCACAGCATACTGCTTTTGATGGAATTACAGATCCGACATTGAAAGGTGATTATCGCCGTACACAGAATGAGGCTGTAAATTGGGGCGTGGATTTGACTGCCAGTTGGAATAAGCAGATTAAGGATCATTACATTACTACCAATGCCCGCATGAGTATTCTTGAGAACAGTACTGATTCTTATGGAACTTATGTGACTGGTTTCCCAAATGATAATATGGATGACCTGCTCTTCGGTAAGAAATACAATGATAAGGTGACGGGAAGCGAGAATACAAGTCGCTCTATCGGTTGGGTGCTCAGTGCCGGTTATTCTTATCTTTATAAATATTCTGTAGATTTCAATGTCCGTCTGGATGGTTCTTCTGAGTTTGGTACCAACAATAGATGGGCACCATTCTGGTCTGCCGGTCTTCGTTATGATGTAAAGAAGGAGGCTTTCTTCAAGGATATTCCATGGCTTTCTGACTTTGTTATCCGTGGTACTTATGGTACAACTGGTGCGCAGGGCTTCTCACCATATCAGGCTCATAGCTACTATAACTATTCATTGCTTCTGCCTTATCTGTCTTCTGATGGTACAGGTGCAGAAATCATGGCGATGCATAATGAGAATCTGAAGTGGCAGACAACCAAGAATACCAACCTTGCATTGGAGTTGGGTTTCCTCGATCATCGTATCACAGCAAGAATCGAACACTATAACAAGGTAACCAATAACTTGGTGACCAATGTGACATTGGCTCCATCTGTCGGTTTCACCAGTTATCCAGAAAACGTAGGTAAGATAGAGAATAAGGGATGGGAAATCAGTCTTTCAGGAATCCCATACCGTAATGCTGCTAAGCAGTCTTATTGGACAATTACCGTAAATGGTTCTCACAACAAGGATAAACTCGTAGAAATTTCAGAGGCTATGCGCCATATTAACGAGTTGAGTACCAAGAATCTGACGGACAGTCCTTTACCACGTTATGAGGAAGGTTATTCTATGTCCAGTATTTGGGTTGTTCCTTCTCTCGGTATAGACCCAGCGTCTGGCGATGAAGTTCTCGTAAAGCGTAATGGAGAATTGACAAGTGCTTCCAACTATAGTGGTGTGGATGCCGTACCAATGGGTAATACAGAGCCTACATGGCAGGGTTATATCAACTCATCCTTTACTTATATGGGATGGGGAATGGATGTAAGTTTCCATTATAAGTTTGGAGGACAGGTATATAACCAGACTTTGGTTGACAAGGTAGAGAATGCCGATTTGGTTTACAATGCCGACCGTCGTGTGACACAGTTGCGCTGGCAGAAGCCTGGTGACCATTCCCAGTTCCGTGCACTCAACCCACATGGTCAGGGTACCAAGGCAACCTCCCGTTTTGTGATGGATGAGAATGTATTCCAGGGAAGCACCCTTTCATTCTACTATCGTGCAGATACCAAGAATACTAAGTTCCTCAAAAACTGGGGGTTGACATCTGCTAAGTTGGGCTTCACCATGGAAGACCTCTTTTACATCTCATCGGTAAAGCGTGAGCGTGGTCTCGACTATCCATTCTCCCGCCAATTTACTTTCTCATTGAACGTAGCATTCTAATCAATAAATTACGAATATAATTATGAAGAAATATTTCTATATATTGGTGTTCGCAGTCTTGATGGGAGGTTTGACTTCCTGCAATGATTGGCTTGATGTATCACCAAAGGACAGAATCCCTGCCGACAAGATGTTTGAGTCGGAGTCAGGATTCAAGGATATCCTTACGGGCGCTTACCTGAAGTTGGGTACTGCTAATCTTTATGCGGGTGACATGAAATATGGTTATCTGGATGAGTTGGCAGGTCTATACTGTGATTATCCTGGTTATAATACAAATAGCGTGTACAACCAGGCTATTGTATTCGATTATACCAACCAGTTTTTGAGTAAGAAGGATAATCTCTATCTTGAGATGTATAATGTAGTGGCAAACCTGAACAATCTGCTGCAGAATATTGAGACCCATCGAGATGTATTGAAGACCCCACATTACTATGAGTGTATCAAGGGAGAAGCATTGGGTTTGCGTGCTTTCATCTATTTTGATCTCTTGCGTCTTTTCGGTCCTATTTATAGTGAGCATCCAACAGATGCTGCTATTCCATACAAGACTACATACGATAAAGAACCGACACCGGTTTTGCCTGCTAATCAGGTGGTAGAGAAAATCTTGGAAGACCTGAAGGCTGCAGAGGCTCTCTTGAAAGATAATGATCCATGTGATTTCCATACAGATATAGAAAAGCGTACAGATTTCCTTTCAAACCGTGAGTTTCGTATGAATCTTTATGCTGTCAAGGCAATGATGGCTCGTGTATATTGCTATTCTGGTCAGAACGATCTTGCAGTCCAGTATGCTCAGGAGGTTATCGATGCCAACAAGTACTTTACTCTGTATAAGAGTCAGACAGCATCCAATTACAATTCCATCCGTTATGGTGAGCAGATTTTCGGTCTCTCTGTAGATCAGTTGAACAATACGCTTATCAGCAACAGTATGGATATGGAAAATACAAGTGTACAGCAGCGTTATGGTATGACTGCAGATATGTTTACTAAGGTGTATGAAGGTATCACTTCTGACTGGCGCCAGAATGTTGTAGCATTCAACTGGGACGAGAGCCATCAGTATGCATTCTGTCTGAAGTATAATCAGGCTCCTTTGGCCAATACAAATTTATATAGCGGTGCAGATGCAATTCCATTGATTCGTTTACCGGAGATGTACTATATCATTGCAGAGTGTGCAGCAAATGCAGAAACGAGTGCTGAGGCTCTGAATACAGTCAGACTTTCACGCGGTATTCCATATAGCGATGAAATTCATACATTGGGTTATGATGATAAGGATGTTACTTCTGAAGAAAACAAACAGCAGACTCGTCGTATCAATGAAATCATGAAAGAATATCGCAAGGAGTACTATGCTGAAGGTCAGTTGTTCTTCTTCCTGAAAGCTCATCACTATACCACCTACTATGGTTGTGGTGTAGCCAATATGACCAGTAAAGAATATCAGATGCCATTGCCAGACAATGAAAAGATCTTTGGCAATAATACTACAAAATAAGGAGATTGAAAAATATGAAAAAAATATTGTTTTATATGTCGGCGCTGGCACTGTTCTTGAGTCTTACCAGTTGTTCGAAAGAAGAAATTGACATGTACAGTCAGGAAGCTCGCATCAACTTCGACTATCGTACAATTTATAGTGAATTGCGCGATAGCGACTATGTGAAGATGAAAACAGACCCTTATCGCCGTGATAGTGTACGTGTGAGAATTATGGGAGATTTACTTACTGCCAATCGTGATTTCTGCATCAAGAAGACAGAAAACAACTCCTATTCCAATACCCTTGACATTCAGTTGGATGACAAATATACTTATTCGGCTCTTGATACTGTATGCCAGTATGTATATTTCAAGGTTAAGCGTCCTGCCTATAAGACAGGTAGAAAAACCTATGGTTGTAATCTGGAATTTGATCTTACTAATCCAAACCATCAGTTTGAAAAAGGATTTGTAGAGGATAATTCGGTAGAGGTCAACTACGTTTGGGATATTACAGAGCCTAAGACATGGAGCGACTGGTATTGGTTGGGTGTAGGTGACTTCAGTCCTATCAAGTATTGCTATATGATGGACGTATGGGGAAGAACACTTGATTCTTTCATTACTCCTGATGGTTATGCATACGATGATGATGAGGCTAATGCTGCCATCCTGCAACTGGATGCAGCCTATAAGGCTTATAAAGCGGAGCATGGTCCAATACTTGATGAAAATGGTAACGATATCTTCCCAGATGAAGAAGAATAAAAAAAAGAGTAAATCATGAAAAAAATATATTTATATATTCTGGGCTTGGTGTCTATGACGCTCGTCCAGAGCTGCTATGATGACAAGGGCAATTATGATTATCATGCAGTGAATGATATGAAGGTGGAAATCCCTGAGGCAAAAATCCGCATGCCAAAGGAGAACCCTGCAACGGTTACGTTGACGCCTGAGTTGACACAAACTCTTGCCGAGAATGAGGACAATCTTACTTTTGAATGGAAAAAATTGAAGCCGGATGCTAAGATTGGTTCTATGCGTTTTGCTGACTATACGGATTATTCTATAGGAAAGATTTGTCAGGTAGTAGTAGAACCAAATAATCCAGAGAGTATTGGTATGATGCTCATTGTTACCGATAAGACCTCAGGTCAGAAATGGTATCAGTTGGGCAAGGTTGCTGTAGTCAAGCCTTTGAATCCTGCTTGGTTTGTGCTTCAGGAAGATGCCGATCAGAAGGGCATTGTAGGAGCTATTGAGGGTAATCCAGATGGCTTCTTTGCCTATGCTGATGTGTTTAAGTCAGAAACTGGTGAATCTTTTGCTCTTGAGGGTAAGCCATTGGCTATTGCTGCCAAGGGTAATTATGGTTATGGTTCTTTGGGTGGAACGATGTTTGCCAACCTGACAATTGCCACGGATAAGAATATTGCAACATATTCTCCAAGTACACTCACCATGAAGTATGGTACTAATAAAATTCTGTTTGAGAATGCACTTAACAATGTACCAGTCAATTTGTCTTATTATAAAATGGACAAGAAGGGTGAGATGTTTGTGACGGACAAAAAGGCTTATTTCGCATACGATGACGGTTGGTGTGTTCCTTATTCCGTATATGATAAGCAGGTTAATTCCGATGGTGAGGAAGAACAAGTAGCATTTCTACCTACATGTTCTGCTACTTTCAGTAATTATGTTCTGGCATATAATCCAGCAACTCATCGCTTCCGCATCGGTAGTGCTTTTTCTTCTATGATGGATTATTTCGGCACATCCTACTACAACTCTCAGTATTATCGTAGGGGTTCTTCCCAATGGAAGGACAAAAAGCCATTGGTGTTCCGTGATTTGTCGGAGGATGCCGACGGTAATTATGCCTTTGATCCAAGCAATGTAGATGCGTCTCTGCAGATACTTGATATCTTGCGTGGCGGAGATAATGGTAACTATGCTTATGCCGTTATGGCAAGTGAAGGGGCTTCACAGATTACTGTTTTCCGTTTCAGCAATGCGGATGATCCGCTTTGTGCAGGAAAATATACAATCGATCTGGATCCTTCCATCGATTTGAAAACTGCCAAGTTTGCAGCTTCTCAAGCATATTCTGCCCATTTTATTTTCATGGCTGCTGGTAATAGCGTGTATCGTATAGATATGGAGCGTCAGAAGATTGAGAAAATCTACAGTTATGACGCTGATGCTAATGCCAAGATTGCTTGCCTGAAATTCCGCGATCCTGAGGATGCAGAAAATGGTAATGGCATGATTCTCGGATTCGGTATCAATACTTCTGCAGGTCAGGGTTTGCTGGGCGAATTGAAACTGACTATTGCGGGTGATGTAGATAGGAGTGAAAATGCTTCTTACATTTTCCAGGATGCAAATAATAGATTTGGCAAGATTGTAGATATCTCTTATAATTATGAATAATCTCAAGATTTGTTTTGAGATAATCTCCTAATGACTGAGAATAATCCATGATGAAAATAAGAATATTATTATCTATAGTATTTAGTTCTGCCTGCTCGCTCATAGCGAGCGGGCAGAATCCGTTTGTTGGTACTCTTCCTGCTGATGCGAAGTTGACAAAAGGAATGTTTGATACTTTTGAGTCTGATGGTAAGATGTACTGGTCGATTCCTGATTCACTTTTCGGCCGTGAGTACAGTGTTACTACTACCATTTTGAGTGCTCCCGAAAATCCAAACCGAAGTAGTGAAACTAAGTATGGTTATGCAGGTGACCTCATCGGCCCCCTTTTCTTTTCGCTTCGTAAGCAAGATGGGGAGGTGTATATGACGGATCCGCAGCATAAGTGGATACTGGCAGATTCTACAAGTGTTTTTTCTAAGATAGCGATGCTCACTCCGCAGGAGCGTCTCTACAAGCGTTTACCAGTCATACAGGAAAGCAATGGGCATACGCTTATAGAGATAGGAAATACATTGAAGAACTTTACCCTCTTTGGCATGGAACCTGCTTATTACGACATGAAGATCAGTATGCGGAATAAGGAAAAAGACCGCATTCTCGATGTGAAAGGGAAAAATGATTGTATTCTGTTGCGTATGTCGCGCACCTACAGCAATTTAGCAATGCCTCTTCCTGGTAAGCCAATCCAGAATTATCAGGGCATTTGGGAAACTGGAGTCTGTATCAGTCTTATGCCTAAACAGCCTATATCTGTGAAACGTGGTGACGGAAAATCGTTTTTTGAAATCAACAAGTTTGTGCTTTCTACAGATGGTATCCGAAGTCGCCTTCCTGTCATTAAGCGTTGGCGATTGGAAATCCGTCCTGAGGATAGAGAACGGTATCGCAGGGGAGAATTGGTGGAACCGGTGCATCCTATCATCTTCTATGTAGATCGGCAGTTCCCGAAGATGTATCAGAAGTGTTTCATTGAGGCGGTCCGTGAATGGCGTCCTGCGTTTGAACAGGCAGGTTTTAAAAATGCCATTGATGCCCGTTTGGCACCTACGCCGAAGGAAGATCCTGATTTCTGTATGTATGATAGCAGATATCCTTATATCTCCTGGAAGATATCGGCCACGAGTAATGCTTATGGACCTACACCTTGTGAGGGAAGAAGCGGAGAAATCAACGGTTGTCATGTCGGGGTATTCAGCAGTGTGATGAATATCGTACAGAATTGGTATTTTGCTCAATGTGGTGCTGTTGATCCAGAGGCTCGTAAGATTATCTTGCCGGAGTCATTGCAATGTGAGCTGTTGAAGATGGTGATAACCCATGAGGTGGGTCATAGTTTGGGATTAGAGCACAATCATAGTGGTAGTAGCCATGCTTCTATAGAAAATCTCCGTGATAATGATTATCTGGACAAGCATGGTATGGGTAGTTCTATTATGGACTATGTACGTTTCAATTATGCTCTTCGTCCGGGTGATCATGTAGCGCTTCGCAATCGCCGTATTCAATTGGGTGAATACGACCGTTGGGCAATAGAATGGGGGTATCGGGAGTTTGAAGGTAATACACCAGAAGAGCAAGAAAATGCCAGATGGAAATGGTATGAGCAAAAGAAAAAGGAATGTCCAGAATTAGCTTTCTATGATGCTCGGGATATCCGTTCGCAACAAGAAGACTTGGGTAATGACCATGTGGCTATCAACAGTTGTGGTATCGAAAATCTCAAATACTTATGTTCTCTTGATATCTGGAATCCGAAAACGAACTTGGAAAAGCAAGTGATGGAAGGACGGTATAAGGCTTTGATAGAGCATTATAACCTCTGGACTGGTCATGTGTTTGCACATCTGGGTGGTTATTATTATGGTGATAATCATTATGATACCCCTGAATATACACAAAAAGTCTTGAAATTCTTGCAAGATTATGTGGTAACTCCTCCCAGTTGGCTTTTTGATTCCAAAATCATGTCACATCTTCATGTAGATAGAAAGAAGGAAATCAAACATTTTAAATCAGAGCAACAACAGCATTTCGATTATGCAATGGAGCGAATAGAGAAAGCCAAGGCAAAAGAGAAGGATGAGATACTTGTCAAAACATTGGAGACGCTATTGACTGAGGTGAAAACGATGAAGGAAAAGATGGAGACTGCTTATAAGAACTGGTAATCCTGGCGCATATTCAGTCTTCTATTTTAGACCAGAAAAAGATATAAATATCATTTAATATTGACTCATAATCAAATGATGAAACATTATAAAAGCTTTTTAATTATGTTTTTCTTATTCTCTTCTTTTAGCCTGTTACAGGTTATGGGAGAAGAAAAACAAACAGTTGTTCCTAAGCCATTTGCTGAATTCTTATCGGAAAATATGAAAAAGACGGATGGCGCTTTTCCTGTTTATCAGGAAGGTAATCGTGTTTATATGGAATTCCCAAGAAAGTGGAACGGTCGTGAGATAGAGGTAAGTGGGCAGATAGATCATGGCTTTGGTATGATCAACCGTTCTGTCAATTCATTGGGTGTAGTGCGTTTGTCCATACCAGATTCGATGACCGTTGAGTTTCTTCAACCGTTCTACACAGAGCGCATCATGGATAGGAAAAGTACATACTGGGATGCATTCAGAGCTTCTAATGTGCCTGTTGCTGGTGAGGAATATCCTGCAGTCGCTATATCCCAAGATGGCAATCCGATTATTGATATTACTGATGTTGTGAAGGGTGAAAAAGAATGGGTGAGTTATTCACAGTACCCGGATGTTCGTTCGTTGGACCCAGATATGAGTAAGTTGAATTCTGTTCAAGTTATTTCACCGCAGAAGGGGAACTCTTCTGGAAGAGAAGAAGTTGTGCTGAAGGTGGTCAGATACCATGAGGCAGAGTCAGAGCAGTATGCATTCAACAGTATGGCTATTATTTTGCCGAATGGAAGTAAACCCTTATATTTGAGTATCTGTCTCCGACTCTTACCGGAGAAGGATATGCCTATACGCTTAGCTACTGAGGGTCTGAATATTCAGACTATTCATTTCAAGGATTATTCACAGAATCCTTATACGGTTGTTGATGATTCTCTGGTGATGAGGCTACAGCCGAAGTGTGCTTGTATGGTCTATGTTGATAGTCTGGTTCCTAATAAGTATAAAGAGGCTTTGCAGAAGGGAATTTTATCATGGAATGAATCTTTGGCAAAGGCAAAAGTTAAATTGAGAATTCATTTGAATTCCATCAAGTCAGGAATCGATGCAGCCTCTGTACCTTTTTTAGTGTCTTACGACATGGGAAAGGTTGGTGTTTCCTCTCAGAAGACAGTGCATCCACGTACTGGTGAAATATTATCTTTTCGTATAAATATTGGGCATGATTTCAAGAAATCATTTAAGCCAGTAGAATTACAGAAATTAATCCATCAGGAATTTGGTCAAGTTTTGGGATTGAGTAAGGTCTCTGATGATGCAGCGCAGGTGAATGCTTTATCTTATCTTTATTGTGTACAGAAAAGTAAAAAGGTGTATCAAGATAGGGAATTCATTACTAAAAAGTAAGTGACTATAATTCCTGACTGTAATGACAGCAAAAAAATGGTATTAATATGTTAGGTGTTTTGCCAAAAAGTCAGGGAATTGCACACAAAAGAAGACTTCGCAAAATGCAAGGTATTAAAAAGGTAAGGTGGTCATCGGCTGATGATCACCTTGCCTTTTGATGGTTCTATCTGAATCAGATATTTTTCGTCTTTATATTTGACGGGAAGATTCTTGCCAACCTTCTTTCTCGTTGAAGGCACGAGGCAGCGTAATCTGTTTCCAACCGGCATCCTTGTAGTTTGCCTGTTCTGCTCCCGGGAAGTCGCCCACCTTGAGCAACCATCCTCCATTGAAATTGAGCTTTGTTCTTTCCACTGCATTCATCTGGCAGAGCGAGATGAAAGCGAGTAGAAGTAGAAATAGTCTTTTTCTCATTCTAATGATGTTTTGATTGTTTTGTTGCATTATTATTATTGTGATATTATTATTGCGTTATTATTATGGTGCAAAGTTACGAAAACTATCCGATGCTTTCTCGTAATTTCGTTCAATATCTTGTTTTTTCGTTCGAAGTTTATATGCTTTT
>ERZ1023633.815-NODE-815-length-11511-cov-9.429295_pt1 | contig 11511 bp, 6 predicted proteins | sample MGYA00380333_ERZ1023633 | MGnify/ENA primary metagenome ERZ1023633 (study PRJEB33179, sample SAMN07448972) | human gut metagenome | biome: Human-gut; feature: Human associated habitat; material: Faeces | host: Homo sapiens | place: India: Bhopal | collected...
GCACCAAGTCTGATAGAAGTCTTTATTAATTTAAAGAGCTACCATTGTTGCGTGCTGCGGAGGCCGGAGACCTCCGCTACTTTTTTTTACAAGTCTTCTTATTATTCTCCCTTTTCAAAGTCGAAGCTGTCGTCACTTGAATTGGTTTCATCGACAACGATATCAGTGTCAAGACGGCTCTCCTGCGGCTGTTCCTCCTGCACATTGTTGTCGATTTGTTTTCTCGGTATGCGCTCCAGCTTGAAGTGCTGACCCTCCGGGAAACCCTCGTTATTGTAGAACGGCATAGGTCTTTCTGGCTTCCCTGGCTCCTCAGCATCGTAAGTTCTGAGTTTCTTCGCGTCAATCTCTCTTGGCTTCTTCGCGTCGAAGTACACATCATCATCGTATTCGGCATCGTTCTGCTGCATCTGCTGACGCTGCATAGCCTTCTCACGCTGAATGCGCTGGTTGCGGCGCGAACGCATCTCGCGCTCAGACGGTCTGCGCTGCTGTTCGTCAGTCGGCACGCCCACGCTTTGGCGCTGCTTCTTCTCGGCAGCGTCGCCCACAGCCGCACCAGCTGCTGCACCCGTAGCCATACCTATGACCGTACCTATATCGTGTCCGCGCGGTCCGCCTACGATTCCGCCGATTGCGGAGCCGAGCACCGAGCCCATTGAACCGCCTGCGTAGGCACCCGTGCCTGCGCCAGTGGAGCAACTGCTCACCGTTATCGCTCCACCTAAAAGCATTATCAAACATTTCTTCATAACTCTATTGTTTATGGTGAAGGCAGAAGCCTTCTGTTACAGTTTGTAAATCGTCAATTATCTTTATCAAAACGTCGGCATAGCCGTCTATTTCTTCACAGCCGCCTCAATATCCTCCTTGTAGTTGAGGTTCTTGAGTCGGTAGATGTCATGGATGTGGAGCATACGCTGCAAGAACGAGTCGAGATTGCGCTGTTCCTTCTGCGTCCACTGCACCTCGCAAAGCGCAGCCAGACGCGGCAGCAGTTCCCACTCCATCTTCTTCGCGTCCTTCACCCATTCAGTCCAGATGCAGCCCTCGGCGCCGATTACGTTCTGCTGTTCGGCAGGTGTGAGTCCGTCCTGATACGGTTCAAGGTTGTACACACGCTCTATGCTCGGGATGCCGGTTATCTTGTTCAGACCTACGTTGCTGAAGTAGAAGTGCTGTATGGGCGCTATCACCGTAGGGTGACCGGCTTTCGCCGCGCGCACGGTGGCTTTCGGACTTGTCCAGCCTATCACCGTCACATCCTTCGAAGGCGTACCTTCGAGTATCTCGTCCCAACCTATCATCTTTCTGCCGCGAGCGCGAATCTGCTTAGCCACTTCGTCCATGAACCAGGTCTGCAGCTGCTCCTCCTTCGAGTGTCCCTCTATATCCTTCAGTCCGAGTTCGGCTATCTTCGCCTGACAGCGCTCACACTCCTTCCAACGCTCCTTCGGACACTCGTCGCCGCCGATATGGATGTAGGGCGAAGGGAAGATGTCCATAATCTCGTTGATGACATCCTTGGCGAACTGCAGCGTCTGCGGCTTGCCTGCGCACATCACTTCCTTGATTACTCCGAAGTGGCGACACACCTCGTACGGACCGCCCGTGCAGCCGAGGTCGTTGTACGAAGCCAAAGCAGCCTGCATGTGGCCGGGCATATCAATCTCGGGGATAACTGTTATGTAACGTTCGGCAGCGTAGCGCACTATCTCGCGAGCCTCCTCCTGCGTATAATAGCCCGAAACCGGCACGCTGTCGTACTCGCCCGACTGCGGAGCGGTTATCGTTCCGCTGCGCTTCGAGCCAATCTCGGTAAGCTTGGGATATTTCTTTATCTCGATGCGCCATCCCTGGTCCTCGGTGAGGTGCCAATGGAAGTAGTTGATGTTGTGCATCGCGAAGATGTCGATGAGTTTCTTCAGATAGTCGACGCTGAAGAAGTGTCTGCCGCAGTCGATCATGAACGCGCGGTAGGCGAAGCGCGGCGCATCGGCTATCTCCACAGCCGGCAAGAGCACCTGCTTCTCGCCCTTCACGATAGGCAGCGACTTCATCACGGTCTGCATTCCGTAGAACACGCCGGCATGGGTTGCGCCGTCGATGGTGACCGCCTTCTTCGACACATTGAGGCGGTAAGCCTCTTTGCCGCCATCCACATCTGCAACGGCAAGGCGAATCTGGTTGTCGACCTTGCGTGTTGTGAGCGCAACGTCGATGCCAGTGAGTTCCTTAATGTAAGAAGCGAGGAACTCAGCGTTGCGTTTCTGCTTAGCGTCGCCGTCGGTGTAGAATATGCTTGTCTTCTTACTGAGCACAAACGGCTGTGCGTCGACAGCAGTCACCTGCTTCGGCAGTGGTATGACTTGCCAGTTGGCTGTTGACACTGTCTTTGCCTGCGCACAGAGACAGAACACGCAGAAGAAGATTGCGGTTATGATTTGCTTCAACATGATTAGTTTGTTTTTAACACGTTAATATACTTTGCATTACAAAGTTAGAAAAAATAGCAATACAAAGCATACGAATTATAAGAAAACGGCAATAAAAGTTGGCTGATTAGTCAAAAAGAAGTATATTTGCGAATATAATACTACACAGATTTTAATTTATGCAAGAGTATCAGCTGGATTTCATAACTTATTGCGTAGGCAATCTCTCCGAGCGTCTTAACATGAGCGCAAGCAAAGTTTATAAAATGCTTCGTTCGTCAGGCATCTTGGACGGATATATTCTGCCTTGCTACGATGTGCTCCACACGTTCAGCAAGGACTATATTATGAACGATTTGATTGATATACTGAAAAAAAGAGGAACTTTAGCATGAAACTATACCACGCATCTAATTGTATCATTGATACTCCCGATGTATACCACTCGCGCGACTTGCTTGATTTTGGAAAAGGTTTCTATCTTACTTCGCTTGAAGAGCAAGCAAGAAAGTATTCGCAACGCTTTCTTTTCCATGATGACGCAGCATACTTGAACCATTATGTATTGGATGATGACTTAAGTGACTATAACATCAAAGAGTTTGCAACATACGACGAAGAATGGCTTGATTTTGTTGCAGCGTGTCGTACCGGAAAGCCAACAGAGCTTTACGATATTGTTTCAGGCGGCATCGCAGACGACAAGGTTTTCAACACGATAGATCTTTACTTCTCTGGCAACATCAGCAAGACGGAAGCATTGGAACGTCTGGCTTTCATACACCCAAACCACCAGATCTGCATCACCAGTCAGAAGGTAATCAGTAAAAGTCTGCACTTCATTAAGGCAGAAGAGATAAAATAAAAACAAGAAACGAGAGAATGGAAGCAAACAAGACTATACTTCAAATGAAATATGCCCGCATCGTAAAACTGTTCAGCGAGCAGAGCGGAATTTCTTTAGAAAACTCCTTGGAGTTCTTCTACGACTCGTATGTATATAGAATGGTCAGCGAGGGGATTGCTGACATGCACTGCCGTAGCGACGGCTACATAGCAGGACTTTTGCTTGAAGAATGGCAAAAGCTCCACCCTACTTCCTGCCCTTAGAACGCTTCTTATGAGTAGTCTGTTTCTTCGTGTCCACAGACTGCTTCTTCTTGTCAGGCGTATTCAACTTCTTTACATGCACCTGCTGATCATTGTTGTTGAAATGGAATACGCCGTCTTCGGGCAGCGTGTATTCGGTGACTTCGAAGTCGATTTCGGGCAGGGCGTCTTCGGGCTTGAACGGCACTTTCGTGTTACGCAGACGTTCCACCTTTACTACGGCTACGCCTTGCGCAATGATGCCGAGTTCGCTGGCGGCGCGATAAGAGAGGTCGATGATGCGTCCGCGTCCGTGCGGACCGCGGTCGGTGACGCGCACGATGACCTGCTTGCCGTTGCGCTCGTTGGTGACGCGCAGCAGGGTGCCGAAGGGATAGGTGCGGTGAGCGCACGTCAGACTGTCGTGGTGCAGGCGCTCTCCGCTGCTTGTGCGAGAGCCTGTGGCACGTTTAGAATAGAACGAGGCCTTGCCTGTCTGCGTTTGTGCGCAGACATAGGCAAGGCTTATTGTTGCAAGAATTACTAATGTCGTATTTCTTATTTTCACGTATTCATATTGTTTTTTGCGGCGGTCGGGAGCATTATACGATGCCCTGAGCCATCATAGCGTTGGCTACCTTCATGAAGCCAGCGATGTTAGCGCCGCGTACATAGTCGATGTAGCCGTCAGCACGCTTGCCGTACTTCACGCACTGCTCGTGGATAGAGTGCATGATGTAGTGGAGCTTCTCGTCTACTTCCTTCTCGCTCCAGCTCAGACGTATAGAGTTCTGAGTCATCTCGAGACCAGATGTAGCTACGCCACCTGCGTTGACAGCCTTGCCAGGAGCGAAGAGCTGCTCAGCAGCAACAAACTTGTCTACAGCCTCAGCTGTGCAGCCCATGTTAGAAACCTCGGCAACGCACAACGGCTTCTGAGCGAGAATCATGTCGGCGTCGGCGCCGTTGAGTTCGTTCTGTGTAGCGCATGTGAGGTAGATGTCGGCCTTAACCTCCCAAGGTTTCTTGCCTGCAACGAACTTAGAGCCTGGGAACTCGTCCTCGTACGGCTGGCAGACATCGTTGCCTGAAGAGCGGAGCTCGAGCATGTAGTCGATCTTGTCGCCTGCGATGCCTGCTTCGTCGTAGATGTATCCGTCAGGACCAGAGATAGTGATAACCTTACCACCGAGCTCTGTAGCCTTCTTGGCTGCGCCCCAAGCTACGTTGCCGAAGCCAGAGATAGCGATTGTCTTGTCCTTAATGTCGAGACCGCGTGTTGCGAGCATCTGCTGTACGAAGTAGAGTGCGCCGTAACCGGTAGCCTCAGGACGGATGCGCGAACCGCCGAACTCCAAGCCCTTGCCTGTGAGCACGCCCTGATACTGGTGTGTGAGCTTCTTATACATGCCGAAGAGATAACCGATCTCTCTGCCGCCTACGCCGATATCGCCTGCCGGAACGTCCTCATCAGGACCGATGTGGCGATAGAGCTCTGTCATGAATGCCTGGCAGAAACGCATTACTTCTGCGTCTGAACGGCCGCGGATAGAGAAGTCTGAACCACCCTTGCCACCGCCCATAGGCAATGTGGTGAGTGCGTTCTTGAATGTCTGCTCGAAACCGAGGAACTTCAGGATTGAGAGGTTCACTGACGGGTGGAAACGCAAGCCTCCTTTGTACGGGCCAATGGCGCCGTTGAACTGTACGCGGTAGCCGATGTTTACATGTACCTCACCGTTGTCGTCTGTCCAAGGAACACGGAATGTGATGATGCGCTCCGGCTCTACAAGGCGCTCGATAAGCTTAACTTTCTCGAACTCTGGGTGCTGGTTGTAAACGTCCTCGATTGAGATAAGAACTTCGCGTACTGCCTGCAAATACTCGGCTTCTCCCGGGTGCTTAGCCTCGAGATCATGCATGATTTTCTCTACGTTCATAGTATAAAAGGTTTTTTAGTTGATAATAGATTCTTTCGTTTTTAAATTGTTTGTCTTTCGTCGGCTAACGTCAATGCCGTTATGTAACTAAGACAGCGCAAATATAGATTATTTCGGCGTATCAGCCAAATAAAACCGCGAGTTTTTCTGCTTTTTCACGTTCTTTTAGATAGTTTGCAGCGTGTGTTCGCAAACAATTATTTCAGTGTTAACGCTGCAGTTGCCGTCGCTTTGTCATCGTTCACCGAACGCAATCCGATTGGACGGCGAACGCAATCCGATCGGACGGCGGACGCGATCCGATCGGGCGGCGGACGCAATCTGATTGGGCGGCGGACGCAATCCGTTCGGACGGCGGACGCGAACGGTGGCACGTTTCCACTACAAACAACCGATACGTATACACCAAAGAGCCGAAAAACTTTAACAGACACATTGCACGACACGATACCTATTTGTGTACATTTTGCTCATTTGAGCATAAATCTACTAACAAGTTGTAGGTATTTTGCGTGTCATTTTGTAAGAAAGGCAGCCAAACCTTTTATTCCTAAATCTTAATAATATATCTTTGCATAGAATTTCTTTTTTACAACTCTTTGTACACATTATAACCAATTAAAAAAATATGAGAAAAAAGTACACTTTATCAAGAATCGGGGCAGTTGCACTGTTAGCGAACTTCGCAATCTGTGGTGCAAATGCTCAGGTTAGAGCTACACAGCAATCTGCCCCAAGCATTAGCAACACAATTATGCGTGTGGCATCCGAAGATGGTCGGAAGCTTTGGGGCAATGTGCTCTTCGACAACAGATGGGCCAGTATCAGCGAAGACTATTACGCTTACGGATGGTATGAATTTATGGCTAAAGATCCCGTAAAGGTTAAGCAGCTATATGTTGAAGACTTCTTCCGTGCTACGGGCAGTGGAGCATGGATTGGCAACAATCTCTACTTCATCATGTATCAGAACTTCTGGGGTGTTGATATGATATACTATTATAAGTATAACACAGACACGTGGGAGAAACTTGCAGAAAAGTCGATTGACAACAAATCGTTCATGGCCAACGAAACGGCTATTGCGCCCGATGGTTCGACAGTATATGGCGACTACCTCAATTCGGAAGGAAACGGCGACGAACTTTGCATTGTCGACTACGAGAAGATGACGCGCACCAAGATTGGCGACTTGCGCCACTCGTATGTGGCAATGGGTGTGACCAAGCAGGGCGTGCTTTATGGTGTAGCTACCGACGGCAACCTCTACAAGATAGACACCGATACTGCAGCAGAGACCTATATAGGCTCAACTGGCAAACAACTGAAGTTGAGCGATGGTAGCTTCTACTACCAGAGTGGTGAGATAGACCAAAAGACCAACACCTTCTATTGGGCCTGTGTAGAGGCCGACAAGAAGTCGACGCTCTACACTGTAGACCTCACCGACGCAAGTCTGTCGCTTGTTGGCGATTTCGAGGGTCAGAACATGATAACAATGCTCTCTATCCCGAAGCCTGCAGCCGAGGACGGAGCACCTGCCATTGCCGAGAACCTTACATTCGACTTCAAGAACGGCTCGCTCACGGGCGATGTTTGTTTTGATGTGCCCACAAAGACGTTCGCCGGCGATGAACTCAACGGCGATATCACCTATACCATCACCGATGGCACCGACACCCTTGCCGAGGGTAAGGCGGCAGCAGGCAGTAAGGTACGTCAGAGCGTGACGCTGAAAGACAACGGAAACGTGAACTTCATCATCACTCTTGCCAATGAAGTAGGACAGAGCCCACGCCTTCTTGGCAGCAAGTATGTCGGTATGGACAAGCCGAAACCGGCTCAGAACGTAACAACCACCATTGACCAGAACGGCAAGGTGAACGTCATGTGGAGCGCACCTACAGAAGGACTCTACGGAGGTTATATGGGCGACATCAAATATAACATTGTGAGATACCCTGAAGGAAAGATTGTGCAGGAAGGCTACGCTGGCACATCCTATACAGAGACGCTTCCTTCCGATGCCGACAAGGCCGTATACGGCTATGGCATCACACCCGTCAACGGCGGAGTGAAGGGCGATGAGGTTGTGAGCAACTATGTGGCTTTCGGCAACGCCATCACGCCACCTTTCTATGGTACGTTTGACGATGCTTCGGAGATGGCGCTCTATGAAATAATAGACGGCAACGGCGACGGTGTAACATGGGCTTGGGACGAGCCTAACTGGTCAAACGATCAGGACGCATGTGCAACTACTGCAAAATCGGAGAACGCAGATGCCGACGAGTGGCTTATACTGCCGGCTCTGAAGGTGAAAGCAGGTAGCGTATACAATTTATCGTTCCGTGTCAAGGGCACCTCAAAGTGGTATCCGCAGAAGTTTGAGGTGAAGTATGGCAAAAGCGCAACGGCTGCCGGCATGACAGAGACACTGCTTGCCGAGGAGACTATAGAGCTCTCCGACTATGAGGTGCGCAAAGCCACCTTCACGCCCACAGAAGACGAGGAGTTGTATATCGGCTTCCACGACATCAGCAGTAAGGGACAGCAGGGTCTGAAAATCGACGACATCACTATTGGCGAGGGCATCTCGCTAAACGCCCCCGACAGCGTTAGCAATCTTTCTGTTGTAGCCGCTGAGAAAGGAGCACTGCAAGCCACTCTCTCATTCAAGGCCCCAGAAAAGACTTACAGCGGCAGCAAGCTCGAGAATATAACCAAGTTTCTCATCCGCCGTTCGGGCCAGGTAGTGGCCGAGGCACCATCAGCCAAACCTGGTGCGATAGTGACATTCACAGACAATACCGCAACAAACGGCATCAATATCTATAGTGTGGCAGCAGTGAACGAGCAGGGTGCGGGCTTCTACTGTAAGCCGGTAGCTATATATGTAGGACAGACATCGCCGCTGGAACCCGAAAATCGTCGCACAGCAGAGCATCCCGACAAGGTGACATTCACATGGGAGGAGTCGAATGTCGGCAATTACAACGGATATGTAGACCTCTCAGACGTGACCTATGTCATTGCAGAGCGTGGCGGTTCCGACTACTATCCCACTTATACTAAAGTGGACTCGGTTAAGGGTCAAACAACAATAGACATACCAATGGTTACGAACACCGGTGCACAGGTTCTTAAAACACTCTGGATTTCTGCCAAAAACGATTACGGACAGAGCTCATACAAGGCGTTGCCTTCTATCATGCTCGGCAAGCCCTACGATCTTCCATTCTCTGAGAGCGTGGCTAAGAATCTTCTGCACGGACGTTTGTGGACCACGTACGGCACGGGCAAATCAGATTTCTGGACCATTGACGACAATTATCCCGACTGTGTTGACAACGATGGCGGAGCCTTCCACATGATTTCGGAGGCCGATACCGACTGGGCTTATCTCGGAACCGGAAAGATTTCACTCGCCGGCGCTGCCGAACCGAAACTCATCTTCTACCACAAGGCAGAAACCGGCAGCAATGCCAAGATAAAGATTGAAGTAGAGTTGCCCGATGGTACGACCGAAGAGGTAGCAAATATTGACGCAGCTAAGGACGAAGGGAAGTGGACCGCTTCTGCCGTTTCGCTTGCCGACTATGTAGATAAGGATTTCGTGTCTGTCAATTTTGTGGCGCAGGCCAACACCAGCAATGTAGTATACATAGACCGTATGTTCATACGCGATACATACACCTACGATTTGAGTGCAGAGATAGAAGCTCCGGAGACAGCAAGAAAGGGCGACACGGAGAATGTGAAGGTCACGGTGAACAACTTCGGCTCGAAGGATGCGCGCGGCTATAAGGTAGAGCTATATGCCAACAACAAACTTATTGCCTCTGAGACTCCTGCCGAACCATTGAAGGCATACTATTTCAAGACATTCAACTTTGAGTATCCTATCAGCATCCTTGAGGACAAGGAGGGTGTAGAGCTAAAGGCCGTCGTGGTATACAGCAACGACCTGAACACCGACGACAATGAGGTATCAGCATCCACTAAGTTTGAGATATCAACCAAGCCGCACCCCGACTCGGCTACAGCCACAAAGACAGAGAACGGAGTGGAGGTAGCATGGACAGCGGTTGATTCCGAATCGAAGACTGCAACAGAGAGTTTCGAGTCGTATACGTCATGGAGCACCGATTTGTTTGGCGACTGGAAGTCGGTGGCAAACAATACGGGAACGACGGGCGGTCCGTTCAAAATGAAGTATCCGTCACAGGGCACTTCGTTTGCATTCACCCTTGCCGACCCACTCGACAGATGGCTCTCTAAAGAGCAACTCGAGCAGGTTCCGGGCTTCAAGGCACACACCGGCAGTAAGTATCTTGCCGCTTTCCACCGTGCCGACGATGGAGGCAATGACGTGACGCAGGACAACTGGCTCTTCTCGCCCGAATTGTCTGGCGAGCAACAGACAATATCGTTCTGGGTGAAAAACGAGAACGATACCGACCAGAAGATTAATTATCCGGAGACCTTCGATGTGCTCTACTCTACTACAGATAGCAAGCAAGCTTCGTTCACAAAGATTGGTGAGACGCACACCACATCGAAGGGCGAATGGGAGGAAGTAAGCGTAGAGTTGCCAGCAGGCAGCAAGTATTTTGCCATCAACCATAATACAGTGGCAGCTAACTCTTTCGTATTCATGATTGACGACATTACTTACACCTACGGTCCGGGTACCGTGATACTGTATCGCATATATCGTGACGGAACCCTCGTGGGCACAGTACCGTCAGACCAGACAACGTTTGTTGACAAAACGGCAGATAGCAACACTAAATACGTCTACGGTGTAACAGCGGTTTATTTCGACGGCGAGTCGGAAGCTACCATTGCTACAGACACCACAACCGGCATCAACGACGTATTCAAAGCCGAGAAGACATTCGATGTGTATACCATCGACGGCATACGCGTTGCTACAAACGTAAGCAACTTCTCAACAATGAAGAAGGGAGTGTACATCGTAAATGGTAAGAAAGTTATAGTTAAGTAGACAAGTAGACGATATGAACATTAATAAAAGATACGCATTCGTGCCTCTTGCCCTCATGCTTCTTGTAGCCGGAGCTTCTGCTGCACCGCGCTCGAAGGCACAGATGAAAGCCGAAGCAACAAAGCTATTAGGTAGCGCAAGAATGAAGGCAGCGGCAAGAAGATCGTTCTCAATCGACACCAAAGCAATAAAGGAGCTGAAAGTGTCAGAGGGCTATGTGGTATATGGTTCTGAAGACAATGGGTTTGCAGTTATAGCAACCGACGACACTTCACCAGCCATATTAGGATATAGCGACACGAAGTTCGAGCCGAAGTCAACCAACCCCAACTTTGAGTGGTGGCTTTCTATGGTGAACGAGGCGGTGGTCTCACGCGCAAAGGCGTCTAAAGTGGCTCTTGTGAACAAGATGCCGAGTCGGTATGGCTATGCCGAGTCGGTAGCAGCTCTTTGCGAAACTCGCTGGGGACAGAACAAGCCATACAACAACCTCTGCCCTACTGCCACCAACGGCACACGCACACTGACGGGATGCGCTGCTACGTCGACAGCTCAAGTGCTTCGCTATCATCGTGCACCGGAGCATGGCATCGGCAGCCGCACCATCTATTATCCTGCCAACAATATGTCGGGCACAAAGATAAGTGCAGACTTCGAAAAGAGCAAGTACGACTGGAACGCAATGCTCGAGACCTACGATTCTAAGTACTCCGTAGAAGAAGGCGACGCCGTGGCACTCATAATGCACGACCTGGGTGTGGCGGTTGGTATGGAGTATGGCAGCGAAACCGATGGTGGTAGCGGTGCCCTGCACGAGAATGTGGCTAAAGGCTTGCAACGCTACTATGGCATTGAGGATGCCAAATATATCGTGAGGAAGGATTATTCTGACAATGAGTGGATGCGCATCATTTACGAACAGATTAACAATAAGCAGCCTCTTGTGTATGGCGGATTCGATCGTTCAATGGGTGGCCACTCATTCGTTCTCGACGGATATGACGCAGAAGGTAAGGTGCATGTCAACTGGGGATGG
>ERZ1023633.823-NODE-823-length-11404-cov-7.890387_pt1 | contig 11404 bp, 6 predicted proteins | sample MGYA00380333_ERZ1023633 | MGnify/ENA primary metagenome ERZ1023633 (study PRJEB33179, sample SAMN07448972) | human gut metagenome | biome: Human-gut; feature: Human associated habitat; material: Faeces | host: Homo sapiens | place: India: Bhopal | collected...
ACGCCTGTCTCACCTGTGTAGCCTCCTGATATGAAATAGCGCAGCTTGTCGTTGCCGTTGGTGATAGACAGCTGGTAGTCTTGCACGGCACCTGTGCGGTAAACCTCATCTTTCCAGTCGGTAACATCGGTGAGGTTGTCAGGAAGTTTGACAAGACCTATCTCATCCATCAGGTCTTTGTACTCCTTGGCATTGAGCGGCGTCTGGTTGTCACGCACCACATTGAAAGAGTAGTGGGCATTGAGCGCTACCTTGGCTACGCCGTTCTTGCCTTGCTTTGTGGTTATGAGGATGACGCCGTTGGCGGCACGCGATCCATAGATAGCTGCCGAGGAGGCATCCTTCAAAATCTGAAGGCTCTCGATGTCATCGGCAGAGAGAAACTGAATGTCGGTCATGGGCACGCCGTCAACCACATAGAGTGGCGAGTTGCTGGCGTTGAGAGACGTGGTGCCACGCACTCGTATCGTAGTTCCGGCACCAGGAGCGCCGTTGGGCTGTGACACGGTTATGCCTGCCGCCTTGCCTTGTATGGCCTGTTCTGCCGTGACGATAGGCCGTGAGTTTATATCTTCTGTAGACACCGTGGAGACGGCTGTGGTGACATCTTTCTTGCGAACAGTGCCGTAGCCTATGGCCACAACCTCTGCCAGCGTGTTGGTGTTCTCGTTGAGCGTCACCTTCATCTGTGGTGTTGCCTTTACGTCTTTGGTCTTGAAACCAACATACGATATGCGTAGTGTAGCTCCCTCTTTGACGTTCAGACTGAACCGTCCGTCAAGGTCAGTGACGGTGCCAGCGCCTTTCTGTCCTGCAATCTGGATGGCGGCTCCAATCACCGGCTCGCCATTGTCGTCAAGCACCTGCCCGCTCATCTTTGTGCCTTGTGCACAGATGGTGACAGAGGCCGACAGGGCAAGCATGCCTGTGAGCAGCAGTCGTCCTAATGTGTTTTTTTGTTTGTGTCTTGTTGTCATATTGTCAGAGTAATAATTTAATTTCTTTTTCAGTTGCTTTTTGAAGCCTCGTCATAGTAGGCTTTGATGACAAGAGCCTCCTGCGGCTTGTTGGTTGAGATGAAGCCTATGCCGAGGTTGGTCATCTCAGCCATGTCTTTTAGTGCGTCTACCGTCCACACATTGGTTGACATGCCAAGTTCCTGTGCCTGCTTAACCCATTCTGGATGATCGCGAAACTCGGCGATGTTGTAGTCGAGACCTGTGATGCCGTCCTTATGCAATTCTGCAGGAGCCATGCCGCCCTTCAGATATGCCACTCTTGTGCCTGTGGCAGCCTTGGCGAAGGCCTTGCATCCTGCCAAACTGAACGAGATAAACTCGACCTTGTCTTGCACGCCAGCAGCCTTAACGGCTTTCACAATGGCCTTTGCCACCTCTTCGTTGCGAGCGTCGGAGCTGTGTTCCTTCATCTCAAGCACCATTTTTGTAGGCGATGTCGAGGCTTTCAGAATGTCGAGAAGATCTTGAAGCTGTGGCAGCGTCTCACCGTTCTTTAGCTTCATGTCTTTTATCTGGTCATAGGTGCTCGTCTCAATGTTTATTCTGCCAATGGTCGGGTCATGGTTGATGACGAGATGACCGTCGGTTGTTGACCATACATCAGTTTCTGAGCCATACACGTTCATGGCCAGAGCCTTCTGGAACGCAGCTCTTGAGTTTTGTGAGGCATCGGTGTTGTTCCATGCTCCTCTGTGTGCGACGACCTGTGCGCCAGCCGGTATCTGGTCCATCACCACAACCTTCGTAAGGCCTATAAGCTGTGTCTGCTCGCCACGCACCACCGTCAGGCGGTAACTACCGCTCTCTATGCCTTCTGGCATCTGCACGGCAATGCCCATGGAGGTGAGCACGCAAGGCATGTCGAACGTCTTGGATGCGTTATACTTAAGTTGCATGCGCAGCTTGTCGCCATCCTTGAAGCCTGTGCCGAAGAGCTGGTATGTGCTGCCTGGCTTCACAGCAAGTCCGTCGCAATACTGCACGTTCTCAACGAGTGTGGTACCGGCGTTGTCCTCATAGCGTTTAACATCCTCCCAGAGTCGTTCAACGTCATTGTCTGTGAGCACGGCATCATAGACACGTGCCAACACGACGTCGCCACACCATCCAAGCTGTGCAGAAGGACCAGAGTCGCAGCCCACGCCGAACCACTGTGAGTTTGTTTTTGGCAACACCAATTCGCCATCGGCATTAACGGTGTTCTTAAGCACACCGTCAACATAAATCTTGGCCACCTTCTCGTCTTTGTCCCACACTCCTACAACGTGATAGTATTTCTTTGGCACAGGCACGATGCCACTGTTGGCCCAGCGCCATGTGCTTTTGCCCGTTGTCGACACGTTGGGCAGGAACGTCAGCTCATTGCCACGCGAGCCACTAGTCTTGCATACCATCAGTCCTGTTCCTCCTGCCTCATGTGAGCTGAAAAACTTGGCCTCGCCGTTCTTGATGGGCTCTTCATAGTTGGCCATCACTACGGCCTCAAGTGTGTGACCGTCTTTGAGCAGGTCAATGAAGTCTTTATTGCTGCCATAGTCTATGCGGTAATAGTTGGATGTTGCTCCTGCCCATGTGTTGCTGAAGCGTGCCACATAGCGATGGAAGGTGGGGCTGTAATATGTGGGCACGCCTCCCGAGTTGCTTTTCACGGTGTTGCCCATGTCAGAAACGTCGATGGCTGATCCGTCCTCGTTGAACACGAGGTCAAGCATGTCGGCCACAGGCGCTCCCTGCTCCACATCCATGCGTGTGCCTTTAGCCGTTGTGGAGAACAGCAGTCCGCCGTCTTTGTCGTATAGCGCCAGCTGTGTCTTGTTGTTCTCCATGGCAATGCTGTCTATGTTGGCGGCTTTGTTTTGGTAAACCACAGCACCGTTCTGACGCACCACGATGTTGTCGTAATATCTTGTTTGTGCCGCCACAGGCATGCTCAGCAGAGCTAAGGCAGAGGCAACAAATATTTTCATGTTGAGAGATTTTTTCATAATAGTTTAAATGATTTAAAAATTTGGTAATGTCATTTCGTTATTTTATATGTTCGGCTACCTTTTGATGTTTTCACCTTCACAATGTATACTCCATGACGGCTGTTCTCGGGAATGTTAACCTCATGAAGCGCTTTGTTGGATGGTGCGAGCATCTTGCCGTCTGAGGCATAGAACCCTGTTATTTCGCCGCCCGTAACCTTCACCTTGCCGTCGCTGACGGTCACGAAGGCTTCGTCATCCTCCACATTGCCTATGCCAGTGATGATGGTGGCAGGTGAAAACTTGAGAAAGTCGAAGTCGCTGAGCAACACCTTTGTCGTGGTTCCCATCTGTTGTTTCACGGTGATGTCTGACGTTCCGAATTCAACATAGCGTATGCTGTTGAGTTGTTTTACAGGTGTCGGAGAGGACAGGCTGTACACATAGAGATCGGTAGCGTTGGCCGTACTTGCAACTATTGCCATAAAGGCTGTCGAAAGTAGATTTCTGATTTTCATAAGCTTATTTTTTTTAGGTTTGTGTTATGTTTCTATTTTTTCGATATTACTGTTTTTTTGTTGAGGTGTTTTTGTGGGCTTCGTCAACCCATTGCGGATTGTCGCGCATCTCCTTAATGTTGTTGTTTAGGCCGTTTTTGCCCAACTTCATGACGTCAGCAGGTGCCATGCCTCCTTTTAGATAATATACTGTGGCGTTGGGGAACATTTTTTGTAGCTCACGGCAGACATAGAGGTCGAACGATGTAATTTCTACCCTGGTTTTATCGCTTGCAAAGTTATCGATATGTTGAATGAAGCATGGGTAAAAATGTTTTTAATGCGGGTAAAAATGTGCAGAAGGCGCATTACAATTGCGTTTCACAGGTTTTTGCTCATATTACGTTTTAAAAAGATGTATCTGCGTTTTGCGGTGTCGGCATAATGTTGTAAGTTTGCATAGGCATCCGTTAAATGCTTGAATAAGGCGTTTGGATAACATAAAAAATGAGCAAAAAAATGAAAAATCAGTTTCAACTCTTTATCGCAATAATTCTTTTTACCGTGACTCTTGAAGCCTTCGCCTCAAGGCCGCATTTTGCACACATCACCATCAACAACGGCTTGCCCCACCAGCAAGTAAGCTCGTTGGCTCAAGACCACAAGGGCTACATCTGGATAGGTACGCGCAACGGTTTGTCACGCTATGACGGTTATGCGCTCACCAACTATTATCACAATCCTTCAGACAAGCACTCGCTGTTTTGCAATTTTATAACATGTCTGTTCACCGACTCTCGTGGCCGTCTATGGATAGGCACCGACAAAGGCATTGGCTTGTATCGCCAGGCTACCGACGATTTCGAATCTATTCCAACCGACATAGGCACCGTGCAGCATATCGGCGAGATGAAAGACGGACGCATTGTGGCGGGTGGAGGAAAACTGTTCGTGTTTAACGAGCGCCGTCACCGTTTCGTCCAGTTGTCCCTGATCGATGACGACTATGTGGTGTCGCTCGCTACCGACCGACACAACCGCCTTTTTGTGGCCACAAACCACAACATTTACTGTTATTCGCCAACGTTCACGCGCATAAGCAAAGTGCAGAACCTTGACACGCAAACCTTCCTTACAGGCAACGACGGCGGCATCGTGCCCATGATGTTCGACAGTAAGGGCCGATTGTGGGTGGGTAGAAACGGCAAGGGGGTGATGTGTCACGACATGAGAACGGGACGCAACACCCTAGTCAGCGGTCTGGAAGGCAATCAAAACATCGTGCGCTCTATTACAGAGGATAGACAACACAACATCTGGCTCGGAACGGAGAAAGGCATCGTTATTGTGCATCCAGACATGTCGCACGACAACGTGTATCAAGACTTCCGCGACCGCAATCTTATCAACGACAACGCCATCTACAGCATTCTTTGTGACAAGGCCGACAACATGTGGATAGGCACGTTCTTCGGTGGCGTCAACTTGTTCCAACGAAGCTCCACACAGTTCTTGTGGTATGAGCCTGGCTATGAGACCGCCAACATAAAGGGTAAGGCTGTGCGCATGATGTGTGAGCCGCAGCCGGGGCTGCTGTGGGTTGCAACAGAGGACGGCGGGCTGAACGTGCTTGACACCCATGCCGAAGCGTTCTCCATGCCTCTGCCTATCGCCACGACAGGCCGCAACGTTCACAGCCTGTGTTATGATCCTTCTACGGGAGACATGTGGATAGGCACGTTCCTTAACGGACTGCTTTGCTACAACACCCGTAGCCATGCCCTTCGCCGCTATAAAATGTCTAATGGTCTAAACTCTGATGCCGTGTTTTATCTCGCCCGGCAACGCAACGGCACGCTGTGGGTGGCCACAACACACGGTCTTTACAGTTATGACAAAAGGACAGACCGTTTTAACGCTCTGCAGGGACCATGGGTCGGCGACTCGTTCATGTATACCTTGTGTGTGGACGGGCAAGACAATGTGTGGGTGGGTTCTACCCGTGCCGGACTGTTTTGTGTGGATGCCCGCACGCACAAGTTAAAGCATTGGTCGACGGATGGCAAAAACGGGCTTGCCGACAATTACATAACCTCTCTTTATGCTACACCGCGACAGGTGCTTATAGGCACAAGCAACAATGGACTGCAGGTGCTTGACCGCCGCACAGGCCGCATAGAATGGCTGTCAGACGACAACATGTTGCGCACATGCACAGTGTGCGGGTTTGTTGCCGACCGTTGCGGCAACGTGTGGGTGACCACAAGCCAGGGCTTGTTTCGCTACACCATCGCCACAAAAGACATAACGCGGTTCACCGAAGACAATGGTCTGCCGACAAACCAGTTCAACTTCTCGTCGGCCTTCCTCGCATCAAGCGGCATGGTGTATGTGGGCACGGTGAACGGTCTTGTGGCTTTCAACCCCAAGGACGTTAAGACGAAAGACGGACCCTATGACGTGCATTTCTCACAACTAACCGTCAACAACCTTGTTATGACGGCCGCAACACCAGATTCTCCACTCACAGCACCGCTCGACGACACACCCACGCTCACACTCAGTTATGGCGAGTCGCGCTCCTTCTCCATTGGCTATGGCGTGGTGATGCCAGGCAACGCCGAGGGCATAGAATATGAGGTCATGCTTGAGGGCGCTGACCGTCAATGGCGTAACGTGGGCAGTGAGCGTGTGTTCTTCGGGTTCAATCTCGCGCCAGGTACCTACACCCTTAAGGTCAGGGCTTCCAGCAATGGCAATTGGGATGTGGCACCAGTAAAGTCGTTGCGCATCATCATTCGTCCACATGTCTTGTTGTCGGCGTGGGCGTTGATGTTTTACCTTGTTGTTTTAGGCTTTTGCGCATGGCTCGCTTATCGTCACATGCTCAACCGCATGCGTGAACGTGAAAGCTTGAAAAAGGCGCAGCGCGAGAAGGAGCGCATAGAAGAGATTGACAAGGCTAAAATGGAGTTCTTCACCACCGTGTCGCATGAGCTGAAGACACCGCTCTCGCTCATCGCCGCTCCTCTGCGCACAATAAAAACAGATAAAATGGATGCCGAGACGGCTGCCAATGTGGAGCTGGCCGTTAAGAACACAGTGAAGCTGGAGAAGATGATTGGGGACCTTGTGACCTTTAACAAGGTAGAGTCGGGCAACTTCCCATTCTACCTACAGTATGGCAACCCCATCGAGTTTGTGTCACGCATAATGGCTATGATGCGTCACCTTGCCGATGAGAAGGAAATAATTTTCACCACCGACTGTCAGAACAACGGCGAGGAGGTGTGGTTCTCGCCCACATATGTTGAGCACATCACCACCAATCTGGTGCTTAATGCCATCAAATATACATCGGCAGGCGGACATGTCATTGTGAAGAGCGACATCACAACGGGTGATGATCTGCTCAACTATCTGCGCATAGAGGTGGCTGACAACGGCATAGGCATAGAGCAGGGAGAGATTGACAACATCTTCAATCGCTTCTACCAAACGCGGCGCGGCTACAACGCAGCCGGAAGCGGGTGGGGCATAGGTCTTGCTCTGGTCAAGAAGATGGCAGAGATACATCATGGCTCGGTGCATGTGGCGAGCTCGGTCGGCAAGGGAAGCACGTTCACAGCTATGCTTTGTGTCAGCGGATCGGCTTTCCCCGAAGGTAGCAAGATAACGCAATCAACAGAACTGGTGCCGTTGAACCATTACATGATGCAGTCGGTGCCCGACATTATGTCACAATATCTCGATAGCGACGCAGCCAGCCATTCCGACATCTCGCTTCTTATCGTCGAGGACAATGCCGACATGCTCCATTTTCTTGCCGGCTATTTCCGCCAGACATTCAATGTCTACACTGCTGCTAACGGACAGGAGGCTCTGAGCGTGCTCGCCAAGTATAGCGTGCAGCTTGTCGTGTCTGACGTTATGATGCCCGTGATGGACGGCTATGAGCTGTGTCACCGCATAAAGACCGACATGAACACATCTCACATTCCGGTGGTGCTTCTTACAGCCCGAAGCGACTCGTCAGACATGTTGCATGGCTACAAGTGTGGTGCTGAGGCTTATGTCATGAAACCGTTTGACCCACAGATGCTTAACATGCAGGTTTCTAACATCATACGCAGCCATCGCCAGCAGCAGGAACGCTTTGCCGATGGCTCTGCCACAGAACAGGAGACCGACGGGCTGACCGATCTTGACCGCGATTTCCTTGCCCGTGTGTCGGCTCTTGTCAACGACAACATTGGTAACAGCGGCTTTGGTGTGCAGGATGTAACGACAGCTTTAGGCGTGAGCCGCAGTTTGTTGCACGTCAAGATGAAGAGTCTGCTTAACATGTCAATGGGCGACTATATAAAGAAACGTCGGCTCGAACGGGCTTGCCAACTCTTGCGTAGCGGCAAGAACGTGTCGGAAACCGCCTATATGACAGGCTTCTCTGACCCCAACTATTTTTCAAAGGCGTTCAAAAAACATTTCGGTATGAGCCCAACAGAGTATATCAACGGTAAAGGCGATGCTGAAGGTAGCAACAGCTGATGTTTTTGTTCTGTTTGTCGTTAAAGTTGTTTAGTTCGTACAAAAAGGCTGCATGTTGATTTATTTTTCTCGTTTATCTTTTTGAGTTATGCACAAAAAAGAATAATTTTGTAACGAATAGAAAGCCTTGATGCTTCAAAAGAATATTATGTAAAAGAAGGTCTTGGGCCATAGACACAAGCGGGGTGGTGGATAGTCATGAAATGAATCAAAAGAAAGGAAACGTTATGAAAAAGTCAATAGCATTTGTCATGTGTGCCGTGCTTACGGTAACAGGCTGTGGAACCTATGCAGGATCAGGCGCTTATACGGGCGCTTCTTTAGGGTCCATTCTCGGCTCCGCAATAGGAGGCATAAGCGGTGGACCACGCGGAAGCGATGTAGGCACCATAGTGGGCATGGCTGCCGGAGCGGTGATAGGCGGTGCCATCGGCAATCAAGCCGACCAACAGAACCAAGCCGACTATGACCAATATCAGCGCGACAAGGCTGACCGTGCGGCACGACGCCACAACCAGAAAAACAATGCTTACGACAATCAAGGCGCTTACAGCTCTCAAGGCGGCTATTGCCCGCAGAGCAACGGTCAGACCAACAATGGTTATAATGGTCAGCCGGGTGATGACCGCATAACGTTTGACGAGGGCAACGGCGAGTATGGGTCTAAGGACAGCGAGGCTGATGTTTACAATTTCCATTCGTCCGACTACACCGGCTCTTACACCGCTCAACAGCCCACCACCTCGTTGCCTGCCACCTCGAGCGTGGAGCAGCTCACAGAAGGCATGACTTACATGCCGCATATAGAAATAAGGAACGCGCGCGTGGTTGACGATAACCAAGACAAGGTGATAAGTCGTGGCGAGCTGTGCAAGGTGATCTTCGAAATCTACAACACAGGGCAGCGTCCGCTCTACGACATTCAGCCCTCTGTGGTTGAGGCCACGGGCAACAAGCAGATCTTCATCTCTCCCGGCATGCATGTGGAACGCCTTATGCCAGGTGCCGGCATCCGCTACACCGCCATGCTCAAGGCTGGCCCGCGTCTGGGCGATGGCTCTGTGCGCATCTGCCTGTCGGTGCTCCAAGGCGACAACGCCATCTCGAAGGTGACCGAGTTTGAGGTGCCTACGTCGAAGAAGAAAGTTCAGACTGCAAAGTAAGTTTCTTTTAAGTCTGCTTCGTTATATGCTTGCGCAAGCGCGTTTATCTTTTTTCATCGAGCTTGCGCAAGTTTGTCTGTTATTGTGTGGTCTTCTTGCATAGGCCAGCGACATTGAAAGCAAGCAAAATGAAGAAAAGAATAATTCTTAACCAATAAAAATTTAACATTAAAGACAAAATCTATGAAAAAGCTATTTGTAGCAATGGCTGCCGTGCTCGCATCAATGAGCATGAGCGCACAACAGAACATCTCGTTCCGTGAGGGCAAACTGGTGTCGCCTCAGGTTAACAGCGACAAAACCGTGACCTTTCGCCTGAAGGCACCCAAGGCCAAGAGCGTGAAGGTGCTCGCCGACTGGGAGCAGAACAACGGTCAAGGAACACTGAAGAAAGGCAAGGACGGCGTGTGGGAGTATACCACCCCTCAGCTCGCCTCAGAGATGTTCACATATCGTTTCGACGTTGACGGCGTGGTAGGCATTGACCCAGTGAACCCGTTCACACGCCGCGACGTGGGCGATGTGTTCAGCATCTTCTATGTGGGTGGTGGCGTTGCCGACGAATATCAGGTCAAGGATGTGGCTCACGGTCAGGTTCGCACCGTGTGGTATCACTCAAACACAATTAATGCCGATCGCCGCATGAACGTATATCTGCCTGCTGGATATGGCAAGACAGACAAGAAATATCCTGTGTTCTATCTGCTCCACGGCAGCGGTGGCGACGAGAACGCTTGGCTGGAGCTGGGCAACATCTCACGCATCATGGACAACCTCATTGCTGAAGGCAAGTGTGAGCCTATGATTGTGGTTATGCCTAACGGCAACTTCGGCAAGCAGGCTGCTGCAGGCGAGACAGCCGAGAACCTCAATTTCAAGCCTGTGATGACCAACTTCTTGCCTCATTACAAGGACGGCATGTATGAGTTGGCCTTCCCCGAGATTGTAAACTATGTGGACGCAACATTCAACACCGTTCCCGACAAGGCTCACCGCGCCATTGCCGGTCTGTCGATGGGTGGCATGCACACGCTCATGATCTCAGCCAATTATCCCGAGATGTTCAACTACATTGGCCTCTACTCGGCAGGTGTCGACTTCACACATATCAAGATGGAGGAAATAAAGGCTTATGCTAACCTTGACGCCAAGCTTGCCAAGCTTGCCCAGAGCAATCCGAAGCTCTACTGGATCGCTTGTGGCGACGCTGACCGTCTGATGCCTTTCAACAAGCAGCTCATGGAGCGCATGGACAAGGACGGCCTGAAGTATGTCTTCCACGAAAGCTCACGCGGCCATTTGTGGAGTAACACGCGTCAGTATTCGCTGCTCATCATTCCCCAGCTGATCAAATAAGCTGTTTTTATGTTGTTTTCAATAAGTGGAACACGGACGGCAAAAAAAAGTGGTAGGAGCGATGAGAGAGAGCGAAACGCTCTCTGACCGCAGCGTTACCGCCTTTTGCTAAGGTGGCAACCAGACGCCAACGCTTACGTCACCAAACCTTTAACAAGTTCCAAAAAACAAAAAAACAACATTATGAACACAATAAATCCGTTTGCGAAACCCCTTTATGTGATGCTCAAACCTGTTGGCGCGTCATGTAACCTGAGATGCAAATATTGTTATTATCTGGAAAAGGCAAACCTTTATAAGCACACGCCCACAAGGGTGCTGAGCGAAGAGATGCTGGAGCAGTTTACGAAAGAATACATTGAGGCGCAGACCATGAACGAGGTGCTCTTCACATGGCATGGCGGCGAGACGCTCATGCGCCCCCTCTCGTTCTTCCGTAAGGCTGTGGAGCTGCAAAAAAAATATGGTGCAGGCAGACGCATCGACAACACCATACAGACCAACGGCACGCTACTCACTGACGAGTGGTGCGAGTTTCTGCATGAGAACCATTGGCTTGTGGGGGTCTCTATAGATGGACCGCAAGAGTTTCACGACGAGTATCGCCGCACGGCTACGGGTGCACCATCGTGGGCTAAGGTGATGCGTGGCATACAGCTCCTGAATAAGCATAATGTTGAATGGAACGCCATGGCGGTGGTTAACGACTTTAACGCCGACTATCCGCTCGACTTCTACCATTTCTTTAAAGACAACGGCTGCCAGTATATCCAGATAACGCCCATCGTGGAGCGCATCGTCAACCACGATGACGGGCGATATCTCGCCACATTGACAGACAGCGATGAGGCTCC
>ERZ1023633.825-NODE-825-length-11362-cov-10.652251_pt1 | contig 11362 bp, 7 predicted proteins | sample MGYA00380333_ERZ1023633 | MGnify/ENA primary metagenome ERZ1023633 (study PRJEB33179, sample SAMN07448972) | human gut metagenome | biome: Human-gut; feature: Human associated habitat; material: Faeces | host: Homo sapiens | place: India: Bhopal | collected...
ACTCGTTACATTTCGTTTGCAAATTTAATAAGATTTCTGCTGATTCCGAAATATTTGCGACAGATATTTCAAGTTGTAACAGGATTGTAACATAGATGGCAAGAAAGAAGAAAAGAAGGCTCGCAGAAACGTCCTCCTATAAGGGAACTTCCGCAAGCCTTCTCCATAGATACCTATTTTAAATATATGAGAGAGAATTACCAACTAATCGTTGTTGTTGTATGTCAAATAGCCAAATTGCATGTCATCGCTACTGTAATTGGTGTTTATGAATCTCACGCACTTCACCTTGCCTGTTCCTTCCATGGTCATCAATGGCTTGCCTACAGGAGCACCGCCATTGGTGTCATAGAAGTAGAGTTTATAGGTGTTCCCTTTCTGGGTTCCCACAATCAAGTAATCGAATGGAGTACCACCACTCAAGGCTGGATTCCAGAACTGGTTAGCCACAAAGTCGATAGTCTCGTCAGCCGGGATACCTTTAGGCTTCACTTCTATCTCTCCCATGTCATCATCCTTAAAGTTCATGGCATACAAACGTCCTGCATCCACACAATATAGATAAGAGGCCGTGACGCCATTGATGCCATAATAGGAAGCATTGGCGGCATGAGAGCCCTCGCGAAGTGGTTTGCGAGCAGTTAGCGTGATACTTTGAAACGAACCCTCCGTGAGATAAATGTATCGCTTTGCTGTTGCATTGTCACGCATGACGAATACACCCGTCGCTCCACTTGGCAAGCGGTTATAGCCACAGCCCAAACACTCATAATTGGCCAAATTTTGTGTTTCTTCACTGCCAGTCATGTTCTCATAAAGCAAAGGAGAGACATCCAATCCGTAGCCGTATGCCAGCAAGTTATGGTTTTGGGCATCCCACAAGACACCACCACCATACGAATCAATATCTGTAAAGAAATAACGGCTACCACCGCATTCACTCACAGGCATGCCATACTGACCAGTAGAAGGATTGCTATTAGAAATTGGCATTTTCGATTTATAAAATCCATGGTTGGTCAACATGCAATTGGATATACTGCCATTGAAGAAGGCGTAAGGAAACTCTGAATTCTCCATAGTTCCATACATTACATTGTTTCTGGAAAAAGCAGTTTTGAAGTCGGTCGTACGCTTCACCCTAAAATCACCACTCTCAGTCGTCACATACAACATATTGGCAACTTCCATCTGGTCATTGTCAGGGTTGACGTAGTAGGCATTATACTGAGCGCCCATAGAGAGAGGTTTTCCATGCAAGGCCTCACCATCCATGGAGGCAATAATGTTATAGCCCGTCTTTCCATCCTTCGTAATCAAATCCACATCGGAATTTCCATCCGTCGTTTCCTTCAAGACATAGAATCCTTGCGAGAAAGTGGTACGCACCGTCAAGGAAGTCCTCTTGTAGACAGTATAGCCCGACTTTCCCTGTGCTACCAAGCGCACTTGATAGGTACCAGGAGACAAGTTGACCTCATAGTGCAAGTCTTTCTCATGCCCTATCACCTCAGGCTGTATTTCATTTCCATCTTTATCTTTAGAACCTGTGGTAGAGTTCAACAACAACCAAGAATAAGTAACATCCTCCTGACTCTCGACTGTTGGTGTAATATCGAGGGTCTCGCCCATATAAGCCACATGGGAATAGCTATCGGAAATCCCGGATATTGTAATGTCGCCGACATCATTACCGCTCAGGGAACTGTCATCACTAAAACAAGATGACAGAGAGAGCGTCATTGCCAACGCTAATGCTTGATATATGATTTTTTTCATCATCAGTATTGCTTTATCAAATTAAAACATCATGTATTAATAATCGTCTTCCGACACAAAGGTAACTGGAGTACCATCAGCCTCGCAAAGCGGACCTTCGCCCTTTGCCTCACGCTCGGCGTTCACTTCCTCCAACCGCTGTGTCAACTTTTGAGTCAAGTAAGTGAGGTAACTGGAGTCACCATCCATCAGCGACTTGATGTACTCGTCATCCCACTTCTCGCCAGTTTGTTCGATAAGGAACTTGTGCTTGACGACACCATAGGTACCAAAGTAGTTCCAAAATCCCCATGGCCATTCATCGTCACCATAGTTGTAGTTCCACATAGACGGTTCAGACAACTGGTCAGTAAACTCTATCGTACGCTCACAATATGGATCATATCCATTGGCGAAATACTCATTGGGCTTAATGGCGAACTTCAAGACGACATTCTCTGTTTTCAAAGAAGCATCACGTAACAACACCACAGGAATCTTCGTACGGGCCTTACCTGCTGGCACAACATAATATTTCTGTAAAGAAGGGGTGCTGAAAGACTGATAGTGCTTATCTGCCACAGCATTGTTGGCCCCATCCACCTGCACTTGTTCCAAAGAGATAGGTCTATCATTATCAGCTATAAATCCCATGGTCTCCACTTCAAACCATAGGGTATCGTCCACAGCCGTTTCTGGTCCATAGACAAAAGAATAGGAACTACGAGCCAATTCCGGCCTAAAATTTTTCGTTGAAGAAATATCATAGTAAAAATTCAATCGGCTCGTGGAGTCACTATAAACAGGCAAATCTTTCTCGCAGGATGCCAATGACAGTACGCCTACCCATGCCAGTATATAAAATATAAATCTTTTCATCGTTATTTCATTTTAATAAAGATCACTTGTTACTATCATACTCAGTAGAAGGCAAAGGAAGGATATAGCTATCCTCTGTCATTACGTCATCGTCATTCCACTTCATTTTCTTGGCAGCAGTTCGTTTGTAGACATAGAACATCTGTCCCTCCGCAAACAACTCACGGCGATACTCATTAATCATTTCCTCGTGAGCAGCCGCCACCGTCTCGAAAGGTTGATAAAGCGTATATTGACAAGCGGCCATATAAGTGGCGTACAAAGATCGAATCTCTTCCAATGATTTGCTTGTCTCCATGGCGATAAGGTAAACCTCTGACATACGAAGCATAGGAATAATCTGATACTTGGTCGTCAAATACCCATTCTCAGCCTTGGACTCATCATACCAATACTTCTTGATAGAAGGACAAACCTGACCTAAAGGATTCTTGGTCTGGCGATTCCACCAATTCAAGTAACGATTGTGAGATGCAGTGCTACCTGGGACGGAAGCATACAAATCAGACAACATCTGGTTTGAGATGTAAGACTCCTCCTCACGTGCCTGTATTGTCAAACCACCGATAAGAACCTTGTTGGCATAGGTGTTTATGTCATACTTGCTGAGATAGAACAAGCACTCCGAAGGCAAGGCATTGTAACCTTTCGTCAAATCAGAAGCACCACTCAAAGCCATCAAAGGTTCGCCATCCGCCCCTTTGGCATTGATAATCTCCATTGCAATATCGTGAGCTTCCTGCGTTTCGCCCAAGTAAAGAGCCATACGAGCATGAAGGGCACGAACCGCCCAATAATTGAGTCGAGATTGACGGAAACACATGTAATCATCCTCTGCATCTGTAGCATAGTTGAGCTGCGAGTAAGTCTGACTGAAAATAGGATCGTTATCCTTCAGCGATGCCTCAGCCTTCAGGATATCCTTCTTCAAATTGCTTACATAATCTGCGAAAGCATAATACTGAGGCATCTCATCAATGCTCGTTGTATAAGAATAAGGCAAAGACACTTGCTTAGTCGCACCTTGAGGTATCTGACCAAACAAACGGAGCACATCAAACTGGCAATAAGCACGAATAGCATACGCCTCACCCGTGATAACGGCACGCTTCGTCTCATTGCCAATGTTCTCTCCGCGTTTCTCCAAGTTCTTGAGCAACACGTTGGCAGAGGAAATCACATTGAACAACTTGCCATAAATAGCCTTGATGGCAGGACGCACATTGTCCTTGTCATACTGATGGTGATAAAGATAATAACGTGTAGGGTCACTATCCTCGTCTATATCCTTAATATACCATAAGTTTGCCAAATCCTCAATATTGGTCATCGTCAGACGCTGACCATATGCATCTGTATTTGCCATTTCCATATAACATCCCGTCAAGGCATCACGGAATCCATGATAAGACTCAAATTGATTTTTCTCCTTTTGAATGTTCTCACCTCGCACATCCAACCAATCATCACAAGATGTTGTGAGAGCGAGGGCGGTAAACAAGATTGCTATATATTTTTTCATCATTATATTCTTATTTTATAGATTTAAAACAGCAATTTCACACTTGCCTGAATATTACGTGCATATGGATAGCTCGTACCACGCTCCATCTTGACCGTACCCCAGTGAGCCAAGTCGTTGATGTTAACTCCTACTATCAAGCTATTGAGTTTGAAACATCTCTGTAAGTACTCGCACTTCAACTTATATTGCAAACTGATGGACTGCAACTCCAACACATTGTTGTCCATGACATATCTGGAAGTCGCCTTTGATGTGTAGTTGGACAACTTTGGGAAGAACACGACATCACCAGCCTGATACCAGCGACTACTCAACACACGTTCATCCACATTTTGGTTTCGAATAGCATACAATCCGATTTCCACACGATCACGCAAAGTAGAGTTGTAAACTTTACCTCCCCAATAATAGCCAAAAGAGGCATTGAAGGTAAAATCTCCCCACTGGAACATTGTATTCAAATTGCCACGATACTTAGGATCTGCACTTCCACAATACACCTTGTCCTGCGCCTTCCAAGTATCCGTAATATTACCATTCTTATCGAGATAGATTTCCTTACCAGTACTTGGGTCGATACCCAAAGAACGAACTGCATAGATAGCATTCTGTGGTCTTCCCTCATAGAAGAGGTTCTGGATGCCAGAAGCATCATCATCATCGGCATCACTATTCATGTAAGCCTCCGTCTGATCCTTGATGGCTTGTGACAGATGGGTTATCTCATTCTTATTATAGACAAGTTGGGCACCTACCAACCAATTTATCTTGCGCTTGACGTCACGGATGATATATCCTTGCAAGGCAGCCTCCCAACCAACGTTCTTCACCTCACCTATGTTGGCACGATAAGAAGAAAAGCCCATGGAGAGAGGAAGGTCCATGGAAGACAAAAGGTTGTTGGTCTTCTTGGTATAGACATCAAAAGAACCCTTGATGCGATTATCCAACAATCCGAACTCTGTACCAATGTTCATCTCCTTGGTAGTCTGCCAAGTCAGGTTTGGATTTCCGAAGCCACCCAACTGCGCTCCCACCCAGTTCATATAACGGTTGTCACTCACATACTTATAATAAGTATAGGCATCTGTCTCCAAGGCACCTGAAGCGGCACCCGTCTCACCGTATGAAGCCTTCAGGCGAAGCATATTAACGACAGAGTTTCCCTTAAGGAATTTCTCGTTGTGAAGGTTCCAACCTATACCTGCGCTCCAAAAAGGAGAATACTTCTTATCACTACCATAAGAAGAATTACCATCAATACGATAAGAGAAGTCCACGTAATACTTAGTATTATAAGTATAGTTGACATTGGCGGTCACACCAAACTGCCGTGTCTTGGTATTAGTACCACTTGGCAACTCATCAGCCTTATACTGACGTGCATTGGCAATATTGTTTAAAGCCTCGTTGGAGAAACCTTCAAGAGCAACCTTGAAATAATCATAATTAGTCTGCAACAAACTCCAGTTGAGACCAGCATAAAGCGAGTGAACTTCCTTGAACACCTTATTGTATGACAAGGTTACGTCCGCACTCAAAGATGTACGTTTTCCATTGCCATAACGATAAATACCCCGACGCAAGAAACCCTCGCTGGTCTGATACTCCTTGCCCGTGTCAGTATTGCTGAAATAAGTATCTTCTGGAGACAAAAAATAATTTGTCTCAGAGTCATTTTTGGAAATACCCAACTGACCACGAAGCATCAACTCAGGAAGTATCGACCAATCGACAGAAAAGTTGTTTGTCAACTCCTGATAGCTACTCTTATCAAAAGAGTTAAGTGAAGCATTATAAAGAGGGTTTTCCACGGTTCCACCCCTAGCCCCAAATCCATCGAATGTTTTGCGCAAATTTCCATTGGCATCGTATGGAGCGTTATAAGGCTGTTGCTGCACGTATTTGCTAAACGTTCCGTATGGACTTTCCTGACTACCGTTGATACCGACAGAAGTATAGTTGCGGAACGTCAGATTCTTGTAAGTATACAACAAGGTGATACCGCCATTGAAGGTACGACGCTTAGAGCCCTTCATGGCACCTTCCACATCATTATATTGCGCATCTGCAGCCCAGCGGAATTCCTCGCTACCACCTTCCACACGAAGATTATAACGCTGGCCAACACCCGTTCGAAGTGGCTTGGAAAGCCAATCGGTATCGACACCATTGAGCACGTCACGCAAACGTTTTTGATAAGCTTCTTTATACAAAAACTCTCTCTGATTGTCCATGGACCAAGCCTCGCTATACAATCCTGCCTTGCGCTCCAGCTCCAACTTGCCGGCAGCGTTGAGCAGATGATAGCTTGACAAGTCTGGTACTTCCATTTGAATACCCGCCTCCACATTCACTCTCAACTTGCCTGGCTCAGGACGCTTGGTAACAACCACAATCACGCCATTAGCTCCACGAGACCCATAGATGGCAGTAGCAGCAGCATCCTTGAGGATGTTGATGCTCTCTATTTCCTCATCATTATAATCCATCAACTTGGTGAGGGAAATCTCGAAGCCATCCATGATAACAAGAGGAGTATTAGGATTACTCTCCTGTCCTGCATTGAACTCCTCCACGCTCATAGGCAATGACGAGTTACCACGAATATTGATGTTAGGCAACTTATTTGGATTACTACCATTCAAATTGTCAATTGAGAAATTAATGCTGGCATCAGCGTTCTTCAAGGTTTGGAGCAAGTTCTGACCCCGATATTGTTGCAACTGCTCCTTGCCAATCGTCGCCACCGAACCCGTATAGCTCTCCTTTGCCTTACGGAAGATACCCGTAACGACAACCTCCTTCAAGGAAGATTCATCGTCCTTCAACTTGATGACCAGATTGCGGAAATCCTCCAGACATTTAAACATATAATGTTCCGATTTCATACCGATATAAGAGAAATCTACATTCACGGCACGTCCTCTGTTCAACTGGAGCACAAAGGTACCATCGGTATTGGTCACCGTAGCAATCTTGCTATTCTTTCCAGCCTGCACGGTCACACCTGGCAAAGGTTCGCCATTCTCATCGACAACCATTCCTTGCAACACGACAGTCTTTCCCTCCTTTACATCGGAAGACAACGAAATATTGGAAACCTGAGAAATCTTCTTTGATATGGAAACAAACTTTCCATTGATGGTAAAATCCAAAGGAAGATTGCCTAAAACTTGCGATAAAGCCTTATGGATATTTTTAGAAGAAGGCATCGACTGAGCCTTGTAATTCTTCACGTCATCATAGGAATACATGATTCTGTAACCTGTGAGTTTTTCTACTCTCCTAAACGCATCCACCAATGATGTTTGCTCCTTTATCTTCGCCATCTGCTCTCCTACCCAGTCATTGGCAAGCAGCGGTTGGTCACCAATCACTGCTGCCCGACTATAAACGAGAGAGAGAGGAGAGATAAATGACGAAAGCAACGCCAATGTGGTTACTTTTGACTTAAAATCTCTCATAACATTATTATTTAGTTTTCTATTTTCCAAATGATATTATTGTATAATCGAATGACTAATGATATCCTTATTATCCAACTATTTCCACAACCTATTTGTTGGGAACATAGTTGAGATACATATCAAAATTTTCCTTCGTCATATCTGCGGTGCGCAAGGCTCCACCTGCATAGCCTTTGTTCTCTCCCTTGCTATTGAAGAGTAAGAAGCCTGGGAACGACTCTGCGATCTCGTATTTTGTCACTACAGCATCGCCTTGCTTGCTCTTGACATCCACAAACATACAAAGGAAGTTCTTGTTGAGATAATCAGCTATGCCAGCATCGTTGAAGGAATATTTCTCCACATACTCCGACTTGTAGTCACCATCCGTGAAGAAAACCATCAAGTTTTTCTTCTTAGCCTTTGCTGCCTTGATGCCTTTCTCCACATCCATACCTGCCATGAACTTCACCTTGGTCTTAGGTGTAGCCTTAGGAGATGCCGTCAAGTTAGCTTGTCGCTCTGCCTTCGCCTTTACTTCTGCTTCCTTCTGCATTCTTTCCATCATGGTATATTGATCTTCCTTGCCCAATAAAGCATTGGTCAGAGCCTTGGCAAATCCCTCTACAGGGTTGCTGCCCACAATGCGGTTGTATTCCGTGCCATCAGGATTCAAGATGAGATAAGTAGGGAATGCCTTGATATTGAATTTCTCCACCAATTCCTTGGCATCGGCATCATGGTCCACATCCACGGCATAGTTGACAAATGAATAGTTCATCATATTGCCAACACGTGTATCCCGGAAGGTGGTCTTGTTCATCTGCATACAAGCATGACACCAAGTAGCCCAGAAATCTACCAGCACTCGCTTGTTCTCGCGCTTAGCCTGCGCCAAAACATCAGCAAAACGAACTTCAGAACCCTTGATGAAATTCACGCCCTTTCCTTCGTCAATGATGGTATCTTTCTCTGCCACACGTTGCTGTTTTTCTTTTTGAATATCCTCTTTGGAAATAGGAGCCTCTCCCTTCAAGATACGCTCACAACGCTTTTGGAAATCATCCTGCATCGCCATGCCTTCAAAACGGCTCATTTCCTTGCCATCAGCATCAAAAAAGATAAAGGTAGGATAAGCCTTTACCTGAAAAGTCTTGTTACGCTCAGGACCCTCTCCATGTTCCATGTCGAGCTGCATACATACGAAATGCTCATTCATGAACTTACCGAGTTTCTCGTCTGGGAAAACATTCTTAGCCATAAAGCGACATGGACCACACCAAAGGGTATAGCAATCCACCATCAACTTTTTGTTTTCCTTCTTTGCCTTCGTCAAAGCTTCTTTAAAAGAACCTTTAAAGAATTCAGTACCCTTGGCATTTTCTGCCACTTTCGTTTGCTGCACTTGTACCATGCTGCTTGCTGAAGAAATCATTGGCATCATCAGCATACTTGCCACTGTCAAAATCAAAAATTTCCTGTTCATAACTCTTTTCAGTTTTTATTGTTTTATTATAAAAGCGGTCAAAGAGTAATATCGGGCACCTCAAAAACTAAAATATTTCTTAGTTTTATAAGATTATTCTATCAAAATGGTATTATTTTTCAGTTTTATCTTATTATTTGAAATATCATTCAGCATTTTTATCGCCTCCTCAATTCCATTCCTGCGATCATACATATAGCGCAAATGTGTATTCAGCAAGGATTCGTCATGACAAACTACATTCACATTATACCAGCTGCCCAATTGGAGCACAATTTCTCGCAAAGATGCATCATTAAAGAGTTGAATGCCATCCTTCCAACATGTTACATCATCCGTATCTACATGGCTAACAATAATCTTTCCCTGTTCATTCAGTACGGCGTCCTCGCCAGGTACAATAACCTTACTTGCTACTTCCACCTTACGAGTCAAGACAGAAGACACCTTGACGCTTCCTTCCACCAAAGTAACATGCGGATGGCTCTGGTCAAAAGCATTCACGTTAAATTCTGTACCCAACACGCAAGTCTGCATATCACCTGCCTTTACTATAAAAGGATGGTGAGCATCATGAGCCACCTTAAAATATCCCTCACCCTGCAATTCTACTTCTCGATTTTTACCTTTAAAGGCTGTAGGATAGACCAGACGACTATTAGCATTAAGCCACACTTGCGTACCATCAGCCAAAATCAGTTTCATATCCTTACCTTCTGGTACTACTACTGTATGACGCTCAACTTTCACAGAAGGAGCCAATTTTATCTCATTCCCATTGATTACTTGCTCATGATTCTGTTCATCCAAAACAACAATTTCCGCATACTGTTTTCTTGCCTCATAAAGTGAGCCTGAAGTTGCCTTGTCTAAGTTTAAAGAAATCAAAAATATGATGAAAGCTATCGCTGCAACAGAGCCAATAGTCATCCATAATGTTCGATTGGAGAAAAAATGAACCTTTAGTCGTTCATTTCGGGAAGTAGTTTCTACTTCGGCAGAAGGTGCAGTCATACGAGCGGCAAGTCTTTTCCACTCCATATCCACATCAGGAGTTTCCATCTTGTCTCTCATCAGAGCCTCGGTAACCATCTGTTCCAATAAGTTCTGGTCTGCATGTTCTATATTGTTTAGTTTTTTATCTGACATTTATCTATTCCTTATTTATATATAAAGCGATTTATTTGGAATTAAAGGTACTCCAGAAAACAATTCTTTAACTTTTTTTGTTGGAGTTCAACTTTTCTCTGAAGAATTTCAAAGCTTGCATCACATGTTTTTTAACAGCACTGTCACTAATACCCAATTCTATAGCTACCTCACTATACGTTTTTCCTTGTAAATAATGAGCCTCCAGAATTTCACGAGTCCGTGGAGTCAAACACTTCATCAAATTCAGGATTTGCACTACCTGTTCCTCATGTTCTAAAATCTCCATTGTATCCTCCGCTTTCTCAGAGGTGTAAACTACATAATCAGAATAACGCTGCCGAACAGTCTGTTTTCGAAAATAATCAGCGCAACGATGCCGGGCACTGACAAACAAGTAATTACGAGCTTCATTTTCCTGCAAATGAGAATGATGAGTAAATAGATATTCAAAACTATCAGACACAATATCCCGCGCAATCTCCTCATCATGTAGAAGACTGAGTACTAAATAATATATCTTCGAATAGTTTTCCTTAAAAAAACGCTCAAATTCCGTTGCTTGCATCTGTTCTGTAATGTCTCAAATTAATCTCTCGTCTCTTTTCGACTGCAAACTTATGAAAAAAAATCGGAACAAATGTCCTTTTTGTGACATATTTAATAAAAAACGAAAAAAAGATGGCAAGAAAGTTTGATATTTGTGTTTTTTTTTGTTTCTTTGCCTTTGAAAACTATTAACTCTTATAATTATGGGAAAAGGAAAAAAAGGTGGCAAAAGAATGAACAAAGCGCAACTCACTGAGATGTTGCAGGAATTCTTTGCCAATCAGCCGGGCGTTACGCTCAGCTTCAAAGAGATATTCCGAGGGCTACATCTTACCACTCATCCACTGAAGATGCTCGCTATCGACATCATGGAAGAGATGGCTTGGGATGACTACCTCGCCAAAGTTAGTGATAATTCATATCGACTCAATCAAAGCGTACAGGTGATGGAAGGTAAGTTTGTACGCAAATCAAATGGTAAAAACTCTGTAATCCCTGAGGGAAGTGAGAAACCTATCTTCGTATCTGAGCGCAACTCCATGGGCGCGCTCAATGGCGACCGTGTGG
>ERZ1023633.826-NODE-826-length-11345-cov-8.338175_pt1 | contig 11345 bp, 9 predicted proteins | sample MGYA00380333_ERZ1023633 | MGnify/ENA primary metagenome ERZ1023633 (study PRJEB33179, sample SAMN07448972) | human gut metagenome | biome: Human-gut; feature: Human associated habitat; material: Faeces | host: Homo sapiens | place: India: Bhopal | collected...
GACCCACTCGCTGGAGGTGGCGAGCGTGGGCATGTCGTTAGGCAAAGACAGCGGGCGCGTGATCAAGCAGCGACGCCCCGAGTTGGCGGGAACGCTGTTTGAGGAGCTCGGCACCATTGTGAGCACGGCCTGTCTGGCACACGACATGGGCAACCCGCCGTTCGGACACAGTGGAGAGAAGGCCATACAGGCGTTCTTCCGCGAGGGGGCGGGCCAAAAGCTGCAGACGCATCTGTCGCCCGACTTCTGGAACGACCTCATACACTTTGAGGGCAACGCCAACGCCTTCCGTCTGCTCACGCACCGTTTTCACGGGCGCCGCGAGGGCGGGTTCGTGATGACCTACGCCATGCTGGCGAGCATCGTGAAATATCCGTTCGAGAGCCACTGGGCAGGCACGCACGGCAAGTTTGGCTTCTTCTGCACGGAGCGCGAGAGCTTTGTGCGCATTGCCACAGAACTGGGCATACGCCGTCTCTCTGCCGAGGGTGAGCCGCTACGCTACGCCCGTCACCCGCTGGTCTATCTGGTGGAGGCTGCCGATGACATCTGCTATGAGATCATGGACATCGAGGACTCGCACAAGCTGAAGATTCTTAGCTATGAAGAGACCGCCGACCTGTTTCTGTCGTTCTTCGACGAGGAGACGCGCCGAAACATTCAGCAGCGTGCCAAGGATGAGGGCGTGAGCGATGAGAACGAGGAGATTGTGTATATGCGTGCATGCGTCATTGGCAAGCTTGAGAACGAGTGTGCCAAGGCGTTCTGCGACCACGAAGAGGAGATTCTGGACGGCACGTTCGAGGGCAGCCTCATCGACCACATAACGCCGGAGGTGCGCGATGCCTACCGACGCTGTCAGAAGCTGAGCGTGAGGAAGATATACAACAGCAAGCCGGTGCTCGACGTGGAGCTGAGCGGTTACAAGATCATGGAGACGCTCATGGAGACGCTCGTCGACGCCGCCTGCCGTCCCGACAACTACCACTCGAAACAGCTCATACGCCGCTTCAGCAGCCAGTATGACATCGAAAGCGAGGACCTGGAGACGCGCATCATGGCGGTCATCGACTTCATTAGTGGCATGACCGACATCTTCGCCCTCGACTTCTACCAAAAGATCAATGGCACCTCGCTGCCGATCGTTTAAAGGTAAAAAAGTAAAAAGGTAAAAAGGTAAAAAAGGGCTAACGCCTTTATAAGGGAAAAGGGAAAGACGAAAAGGGAAAAATCCTATAGCCTCTTTAAAGTGAAGAACGAAGAGTGATGAGTGAAGAATTCGATAGCCTTTTAAAAAGGAAAAATCAAAATTCGAAAATTCAACATCGGCTGAAAGCCGACAATTCAACATTCAAAATTCAAAAATCAACATTTCTAAGCCGCGAAGCGGATAGGTTGGTGGGGCTTTAAATTTTATTTTTATGACAACACAACTTCTACAAACAATGTGCACCGACAGCATGGCGATAAACATCGTGCTGTTGGTGCTTGGAGTGATTATTGTATTGAAAGGAGCCGACTGGCTTACCGATGGCGCGGTGAACATCGCGACACGCTTCGGTGTCAGTCAGATGGTCATCGGACTGACAATCGTGGCCATGGGCACATCGATGCCTGAGTTTTGCGTGAGCATGGTGTCGGCACTGAAAGGCACGCCCGACCTTGCCGTGGGTAACGTGGTGGGCTCAAACACCCTTAACACGCTGCTCATTGTGGGCTGCTCTGCCCTGGTGGCACCCATCATGGTGAAACGGTCGAGCGTGAAACGCGACATCCCGTTTGCTGTGGTGGCTTCTCTGCTCATGCTCCTCTTCTGCCTCGATGGAGCGATAGGAAGAGTTGATGCCGCCGTGCTCTTCGCAGGCTTCTGCCTCTTCATGTTTGTGACGCTGAAATATGCGAAAACAACAGAGGGACCTGCAGCATCCGTTGCGACAAATGGCGCAGCAACAGCAACAGCTATTTCTGAAGCATCTACGTCTCAGGCCTCATCGTCTGAAGCATCTTCATCTGAGACCTCAGCTCCAGAAGCATCTTCATCTGAAACCTCAGCTCCGGAATCATCACAAGCGTCAGGAACATCTATGCTTAAAGCGGTCGTAATGCTCGTTGTCGGTCTGTTGTGCCTCATCGCTGGCTCCAACATGTTTGTCGACAACGCCTCGTTCGTGGCATCCAGTCTCGGTGTGTCGGATGCTGTGATTGGCTTGACCATCGTGGCAGGTGGCACCTCGCTGCCAGAACTCGCCACCAGTATGGTGTCGGCAAAGAAGGGCAACAGCGACATAGCCATAGGCAACGTGATAGGCTCCAACGTGTTTAACATCCTCATGATCATCGGCATAACGGGCCTCGTCAAGCCCATGCACATAGCTGGCATAACCACACTCGACCTCATCATGATGCTCGCCAGCATGCTGCTCATGTGGTTCTTCTGCCGCACGACCTATAAGGTGAAACGCTGGGAAGGTGCCGTGCTCACCATCGTCTACCTTGCCTATCTGACATGGCTCGTCATGAACGCCGTTTAAAGGATTTTTTTAAAGGTAAAAAAGTAAAAAGGTAAAAAGGTAAAAAAAGGCTGACGTTTTTCTATTCCAACGGCGCCAGCCCTTTTTTACCTTTTTACCTTTTTACTTTTTTACCTTTAAAAAGCTTTTTTACTTTTTAATTTCCTCAATGTTTGAAGGAATGAGTTCGAAAATCTCCTTTATGCGGTTTGTGTCGAACTTAGGAGTGCGGTCATAGTTATAGATGCCATTTTGCTCTTGCTCCACATCCGTAATCTGCGTGTAACAGAAACCTGTGATATGCTTTAATGCCTTGATCGACTCCACCTCACTGCGAAGTATGCGGTAGAACTCCTCGGCATCCTTAATCATGCCGCCATAGCCCCATGTGTCGTTGCCATGGCGTTTCTCAGGCACCACATAGCCCAGGCCACCCCACTCGTCGAGCATGTAAGGCTGGCCCTCATACTTAGCGAGCCACTGCCAATGGTCGCCACGCATGTTGCGATATGGCTCCTTACCAGGCTCAAGGGCAAAATCGCGTTTAAACTCCTCAGGCGTACGGCAATAGTTGTGCACGCTCCATATGTCGGTTTTTATATGCGAGTCGCCACTGGCATCGTTTACAGGGCGAGTGCCGTCAATGGCCTTTGTCATGTCATAAAGGTTCTGCACAAAGCGCGTGTAGACGCCTGTGTTCTCAGCGTTCCAAGTTTCGTTGAGCGGTGTCCATGTAACAAGCGACGGGTGGTTGCGGTCACGCTCCACCAGCTCAGCCCATTCTGATATGAAGTTGCGGCAAGCTTCCTCGTTGTTGATGTTCAGTCCCCAACTGGCGCTCTCGCCCCATGTCAAGTATCCGAGCTTGTCGGCCCAATAATAGTAGCGCTCCTCAAAGCTCTTCTGGTGAAGGCGTGCCCCGTTAAAGCCAACAGCCTTTGCCATCTCTATGTCCTTCTTCAGAGCCTCGTCTGAGGGAGCTGTCCAGATGCCGTCGGGATAATAGCCTTGATCGAGCACAAGACGTTGATAGTAAGGTTTGTTGTTGAGATAGAAATAGCCGTCATGAAGATGCACCTTGCGCATGCCAGCATATGAGCTTACTTCGTCAACGACCTTGCCGTCTTTCACTACCTGATATTTGAGGCCATAAAGGAACGGACTCTCTGGGCTCCACAGCTTCATGCCCTTGACGGGCAGCACCACCACAGAGCCATCGCCACACGGCACACTCTTACGCGCCACCTCTTTCTTGCCGTCATACAACGTGACAACGAGTTTATTGGCAGCGTTCTGGCCATAGAACTGTGGGCGTATGACGAGCTGCTGTTGGTCAATATCTGGCGTGGCAAACACACTCTTTAGGCCCTCCTCATCAACGGCTTCCATCCACACCGTCTGCCAGATACCAGTGACGCGAGTATACATACATCCCTCTGAGTGGAGGTTAAAACACTGCTTGCCGCCAGGCTGCATGCCGCTACGCAGGTTGTCATTCACCTGAACCACAAGGTTATGGGTGTGGCCAGGCTTTACATAGCGCGTGATGTCGCAACTAAAGGATGATCCTGTGCCTTTGTGCTGCATGGCGAGCTGTCCGTCCACATAGATGTGGGCCTCATAATCAACAGCCCCGAAGTTAAGCATTATTTTCTTTCCGCTCCAAACTGACGGGATATTAAGTTGACGCTGATACCAGATGCTGTTGATGAAGTCGGTGTGGTGTACACCCGAGAGCGAACTTTCTGGACAGAAGGGCACTGTTATGTGGCCGTCAAAGCCCTTTGAGTTTTTCCATCGCTTCTCTTCCCCAGTCTTACCGAAATCGAATGAATAAGTCCATGTTCCGTTGAGGTTCATCCACTCTGAACGTTCAAACTGCGGGCGCGGATACTCTGGTCGCGGAGTTTGCCCATTGGCCTTGCCTGTTGATGCCAGCATCATGGCAGCGAGAGCTATGGCCGAAGCTAATCTTTTAAATGTCATAGAATTGTGTTTTTTAGGATTTTTATTTCTGCTTTACAAATTACAAAGAGGCAAATTATTTTCTACAAAGATAGCCTATAAAACAGATAGAGCCAAACAGTTATGCCATAAACACAAAAATGGCCGCAACTTTGAACAGCTGCGGCCATTTCATGAACAGAATGTTATATTTTTCTGTTATGCCTTTTTACTCTTTTTCCTTGTAAATAACATTATTCGCCCCACTCGTAATCTTCAGAGCTTCAGGGTGTTCTTTAATGAACGAGTCGATATGTCGCACACGCTTCTCGTCGAGAATTTCGTCGACAGCGATGAGGATGCCCGTCTCCTCCACGTCACCAAACCCATAGTTGATGGCGGTGCCGAAGAGCTTCATCGTGGGCGAGAGCCCCATGTAGGCGTTCACCAACGGCGGGATGTTATAACCCAGCTTGCGCACCTCGCGGTTAAGGATGCGATAATCGTCCTTGAAACTGTCCTCACAGAACAGTTCGCGCAGCTCCTCCTCAGGCGTCTCTATCTTAAGAGGCTTGAGAGGAATGACGAGGTTTTCCTTGTCATCAAAATGTTTCTTGAGGAAATAGAGAATCATGTCGCGACCACGACGAATGTATGAAGGATACATCGTCATCTTTCCGAAGAAATATTTGACGTTAGGCTTGATGACGGTGAGCGCTCCCAAGCCGTCCCACAGGTTGTCGAGGGCGAACAGGCTCTTGGCTCCCATGCGCGAGCTCTGATAGGGCAACGACACGAACGAACGTCCAAGCTCAATGGTGTAGGGCATGTAGTCGGTCAGAAACTTGTCAGAAAAATGGAACATGTGGCTTGTTGCCAGCTTGGGCTGACCGTTGGTGTCCATCTCCCAATCGGTGCCTAAGAGGTAACGGTAGCCGCCGATAATCTCCTCTGCCTCAGGGTTCCACACGATGAGCTGCTTGTAGCAGTTGTCGCATGTGTCAAACTCGTCGATGTCCATCGACTTGCCTGTGCCGCCTCCCGCCTCGCGGAAAGCGATCTCGCGAAGACGTCCAATCTCGCGCATCACGTTGGGCGCGTTGTGGGCGGTCACCACATAAATCTCGTTATGACTTTTGTTGGTCATTCGCAGTTGCCGTTCGGGCGTCAGTTCACTCTTAAGCAGCTCCTTACTCACTGGTTCGATTATTGGCTCTTCCATCTCTCTCTGTTTTCTCTTATGGTTTTCAAAAAATCCAGAACTTTTTTTCCGATTTTATGTCTATGCTGTCAAATTAATGTTTTTCAGACTTGTCGTTCTCTCTTGGCAAATCATACACGCGGTCCTCCACCCACTGTGCCCACTGCTGCGCCGTGCGACTCTTGTCGAAGGTCTGCCATGGAATGGGCTTTCCGATGTGGATGGTGAAATGTTTTCCGACGTTACGGTACATCTCGTCAACGAGGAACATCATGGCGAGGTTGAACGGCAGGAAACGGTCGCTGAAAGCGGCTATGCGATAGAAGCGTTTCGAGTTGCTGCCACTGAAGTGGATAGGCACCACATCGCGCTGACACTCAACGCTTTTCTTCACAAACGTCTTCTTCCACGGAATGTCGTGTATGGAGCCGTCTTTCTGCTTACGGCTGTTCAGACCGGCGGGGAACATGAGCATGTGGCAGTCGCTCTTGAAGCCTGCCTCAACCATGCGCGGGAAGTCGCGACTGTTGCGTCCTGTCTTGTTGATGCCGATGCTCACGGGCTTGAGACCCGGCAGGTTGAGCAACAGGTCGTTGACGAGGTAGCGGAAACGACCGTCATAGTGGCGTCCGATGATGGAGCCGAGACACACGCCATCCTGTCCTCCCAACGGGTGGTTCGACACGAAGGTGTAAAGGCGGCCGTCGTTCTTGTCGGGCAGGTTCTCCTCACCCACAATCTCAACGTCCATCTTAAGATAGCGCACACACTCGCTGAGCCACTCTGTGCCTGACAAGTTGCGGCTCTCCCACAGGAAGCGGTTCACCTCATCTTGATGGATGATGTGCTTTAGCCATTTAACAAGAAAGCGCGGCACATACTTGACCTTTGCGCCCATCTTGCCAGCCAAAATTTTGTCTATATCTATGGTTTTCTCTATTGATTCACTCATGTTTGTGTAAATGTGATGCAAAAATAACATTTCTTTTTCTAATATTGTAGAAAATCAAGAAAAAATATGCTTTTTTATTGCCTTTGTAACGTTTTGAGGCACAATGTGAGCAAAGAGAAGCCAAAGACTTTTCTGACGCACGGACAGAGCAAAATCAGAAAATTGAAGTATAAAGCAAAATTTGTGGTGAAAAGTGGCAGAAAGTGGAGGATTTTATGTAACTTTGGGCACTAATTGCTCTTATTAAGGTACGCATGAGATTTATAGGTACGATAGAAGCCAAAGTAGACACCAAAGGGCGCACAATAGTGCCCGCCGTGTTCCGCAAAGTTCTGCAAGAACTGGGCGAGGAACGTGTGGTGCTGCGCAAGGACGATTTTCAGCCTTGTCTTGTGATCTACCCCGAGAGCACATGGTCATGCCTCGTCGACACCATGCGGTCACGCCTGAACCGCTGGGACCCGCAACAGCAGATGATGTTCCGACAGTTTGTGGCAGACGTGGAGGTGCAGCAGCCCGACTCGATGGGCCGCATCCTCATACCGCGCCGTTACCAACAGATGACGGGCATAGAGCGAAGCGTCAAGGTCATAGGCATGGACGACTGCATTGAGCTGTGGCCCTATGACGGCACAGACAAACCGTTCATGCAGCCCGACGAGTTTGCGAAGGCCATACAGGCAGTAATGAAAACCGACAACAACGAAAAAAAATGACAAACAAAGATACCGAAAAAATTGTTACAGCCGATGGCTATCATGTGCCAGTGCTCCTTAACGAAAGCATCGACGCTCTATGTCTGAAGCCCGGTGGCGTGTATGTGGACGTCACCTTTGGCGGTGGTGGCCACTCGCGCGAGATCCTGCGACGCTTAGACCCCACGTCACGCCTCTTCAGTTTTGACCAGGATGCCGATGCAGAGCGCAATGTGCCCGAGGGATGCGACGGTTTCACCTTCGTGCGCAGCAATTTCAGGTATCTGAAAAACTGGATGCGCTATTATGACATCGACCACATTGACGGGTTGCTCGCCGACCTCGGCGTGTCGTCACACCATTTTGACGATGCCGAACGCGGATTCTCTTTCCGCTTCGACGCTCCCCTCGACATGCGCATGAACAAACGCGCCGGCAAGACAGCCGCCGACATCGTCAACACATACAGCGAGGAGCAGCTTGCCGACGTGTTCTATCTCTACGGCGAACTGAAAAACTCGCGACGCATAGCTGCCACGCTCGCCAAGGCACGCACAGCAGAGCCCATAGCCACCACGCAGCAGTTTATGAAAGCCGTGGAGCCGCTCTTCCGCCGCGAACGCGAGAAGAAGGAGATGGCAAAGCTCTTTCAGGCGTTGCGCATAGAAGTGAACCACGAGATGACGGCGCTGAAGCAGATGCTCGCTGCTGCCACCGAACTGTTGGCGCCTGGCGGCCGACTGAGCGTCATAACATACCACTCGCTCGAAGACCGCATCGTGAAGAACGTCATGAAGACAGGCAACGCGGAGGGCAAGACAGAACAAGACTTCTTCGGACGCACAAACTCGCCGTTCACCTTGGTCAACAACAAGGTTATCGTTCCTTCTGAGGACGAACAACAAAGAAACCCGCGCAGCAGAAGCGCGAAACTTAGAATAGCAGAAAAAAAATGACACCACACAAAGACAACAAACAACACGACAAACAGCTGGAGGCTCTGCTGAAAGCCGCCATGGCCGGATATGACGACCCCGCACCTGAAGAGGGACAGCAGAGCAAAACGGCAAATGGCAACGCTGGAACAAGCGGCGGCGCTGACGCTAAAGGCGGTGCTGGAACAAGCGGCGGCGCAAGCTCTGCAAGCAAAGACCGTAACAACAGCAATAGCCATGACTCTAACGCCCAAAAGCCAGCTGATCCAAAGAAAGAGAAGGACAGCAACAAGCCACAAGACGGCGACAAGCCACAAGACAGCAATAAGCCACAAGACGACGACAACGAGACAGGACCGCTGAAGTCGTTTGCCGAGATGGTGAAGGAGCGTGCCACCGAGGGCGACAGCAAGCCCAACGCGGCAACAAACCTGAGGAGCATCATCAACGGCGACATGCTCAACGCCAAGGTTGTGAGAAACCAGATTGGCGTGTTCTTCCTCATCACGTTCTTCGTCTTCATCTACATCTCCAACCGTTACGCCTGCCAACGCAATCTCGTGAAGATAAACAAGCTGACGAAGGAGCTGACAGACGCTAAGTTCAGAGCACTTTCAAGCACCAGCGAGCTGACAGAGAAGAGCCGCGAGAGCCGTGTGCTCGACATGCTAAGGGCCTGTCAGGACAGCACGCTCCACATCGCCTCGCAACCGCCATACATCATAACGGTGCCGAAGGATGAATAAAGACAACGCAGAGTTACCAATTAGGACAAAGAAAAGGAATTTTAAAGTTGAAAAAAAGTGAGTAGCAGTAAGTTTGATCATAAAAAAACCCCACAGCGTTTCAGCTGCTTGGCCATCGTCATAACGTTAGCCACATTGGTCATGCTCGGAAAGGCAACATACATGATGACCGCACAGCGCGACTACTGGATGGCGGTGGCCAAGCGCGTCAAGTTTGACAGTCTGCCCATTCAGCCCGCACGAGGCAACATCCTCAGTTGCGACGGACAGCTCATGGTGTCGTCACTGCCCGAATATAAGCTGTTCATCGACTTCCAGGCCATGCACGACTCAAAGACGGACACGCTGTGGCCAAAGAAGGTCGACTCTATAGCCGCCGGTCTGAACGCCATCTTCCCGGAGATGCCCGCGGCGAAGTTTAAAGAGCATCTGGAGGAGGGACGCAAGAAGATGAGCCGCCACTGGCAGATCTGGCCGGCGCGTGTCAACTATAACACCTATGCCGACGTGCGCCTGCTGCCTATCTTCAACATAGGCAACAAATACAAGAGCGGATTCTACACCGAAGACAACAACGCGCGAAAACATGCCTATGGCTCTCTCGCCGAGCGCACACTGGGCGACATGTACAAAGGCAAGGACACGGCACGTTGCGGTCTGGAGCAATATTACGACTCGGTGCTGCGCGGAAAGAAAGGCATAAAGCACCGCCGCAAGGTGCTGCGCTCGTTCCTCGACATTATTGACGAGCCAGCCGTCGACGGCGCCGACATCGTGACAACCATCGATGTTGGCATACAGGACCTCGCCGAGCGAGCACTGCTGCAGGAGCTACGCGAGCCCGACGTCAACGGCAACTGGGGTGTGGCCATCGTCATGGAGGTGAAGACAGGCGATGTGAAAGCCATCGTGAACATGGAGAAATGTGGTGACGGACAGTATCGCGAGCGACAGAACCGCGCCGTGAGCAACCTCATGGAGCCGGGCTCGGTGTTCAAGACAGCAAGCATAATGGTTGCGCTCGACGACGGCGTGGTCGACACCACCTACCGCGTAAACACAGCAGGCGGCGTGTGGCCCATGTATGGCCGTGAGATGCGTGACCACAACTGGCGACGCGGCGGCTACGGCATGCTCACCTTGCCACAGACACTCATGGTGAGCTCCAACATCGGCGTCAGCAGAATTATCGACGACCACTACCGCAACAACCCCACCAAGTTTGTGGAGGGCATACACCGTCTGGGCCTCACCGACGACCTGCACCTGCCCTTCTACGGTTCGTCACCGGCAAAGGTGCGCTTCCCGCAGCTCGACAAGCGCGGAAAGCAGTACGTTAACTGGAGCAAGACCACGCTGCCCTGGATGAGCATCGGCTATGAGACCCAGATGCCGCCCATCAGCACCCTTACCTTCTACAACGCCATCGCCAACAACGGCAAGATGGTGCAGCCGCGCTTTGTGAAGGCAGCAATGAAAGACGGCAAGGTGGTGAAAGAATATCCCACCGTGGTTCTGCGCCAGAGCATCTGCAAGAAGAAGACGCTTGGTGAGATACAGACCATCCTTGAGCACGTCGTGAGCCGAGGTCTTGGCAAGAAGGCTGGCTCGCCATCGTTTAAGGTGGCAGGAAAGACCGGCACGGCACAGGTGTCGCAAGGCAAGGGCGGATACAAGTCGGGCGGCGTGAGCTACCTGCTCAGTTTCGCTGGCTTCTTCCCTGCCGACAACCCACGCTACAGTTGCATCGTCTGCATACAGAAGCGCGGTCTGCCTGCCTCGGGAGGCGGCATGAGCGGCAAGGTGTTCCACGACATTGCCGAGGGCGTGATGGCACAGAGCCTGAAGCTCGACATCAAGGACGCTCACGACGAGACATCAGTGGTTCAGCCCGAGGTGAAGAGCGGCAACATCCTGGCTGCCGACTATGTGCTCAGCCAGCTTGGATACAACCCGCGCCCCGACTGGAACGGCTCTTACGCCAACGGCAACCCTATATGGGGCAAGGCGGTGAACGGCAACGGACACATTGCCTTGAAGCGTGAAAAGATAGCAGTACGCGGACAGATGCCCGATGTCACGGGCATGGGAGCACGCGATGCCGTGTTCCTCATTGAGAGCAGGGGCGTGCGCACCAAACTCTACGGACGAGGAAAAGTGGAGAAGCAGAGCATAGCACCGGGAACGCACATACGAAAGGGCCAATGGTGTACGCTCAACCTTCGATAAAGAAGGCACCTTTGAAAAAGGCACCTTTGGCAACAAAGCGCAAGCTTATATAAAAAAGGTGCAAGCCAAAGCTTATATTTAAAAAAAGCTTATATATAAAAAAGGTGTAGACACTGCCCTCATAAGAAAAAAA
>ERZ1023633.828-NODE-828-length-11341-cov-8.084441_pt1 | contig 11341 bp, 7 predicted proteins | sample MGYA00380333_ERZ1023633 | MGnify/ENA primary metagenome ERZ1023633 (study PRJEB33179, sample SAMN07448972) | human gut metagenome | biome: Human-gut; feature: Human associated habitat; material: Faeces | host: Homo sapiens | place: India: Bhopal | collected...
GTGCTATGGTAGAGTGTGCAATGTCGGCCCCGTTCTTTGCCGGCTGCTTCATGCCGAATCGGCAGTCGTAGATCAGGTTGCCCACAAACACGGGAGCTATCGCCTTCTCTATCCACACGCTGCCGCCCTTCTTGTTTTTTGAGCGTCGCCATCCGCAGTTGACGAGGGTGTTGTTGTATGCCACAACCTGAGAGAGAGGCACCGTCTCGCTGTTGCCTTGGTTTGAGAGCTTGAATCCGTTTGTACAGATGTTGTAGAGAACGTTGTTCGCCACATCCATCTTGCATCCGGCCTTTATGTTTATGCCCTCTCCTCCGTCGGCGGCGTTGCCGCTGTCAGCCATGATGTTGTCGTAGATCACGCCCTGTCCGCCGCCGAAGTAGGTCTGGTCGTTATAGTTGTCGTGCATGAAGCATCCCACCATAGCGAGTCTGCCGTTTGTGTTGCAGAAATGGAAGGCCGGCAGACCACCGTCGATGGTGGTCTTGTAGAGCTTGTTCTGGAACGACGGCGACGACTCGGTGGGCGTTGCTCCTGCATAGGCGAGGTCCACATGTGCGAGCACCACCTCCTGTGAGTTGTAACCGCACACTATGCCGCCCCATGATGCCGGCTTCTTCAGGTCAGAGGTGAAGACCACGGGCTTTTCTGCCGTGCCCATGCAGTAGAGGTTGCCGAGCACCACCAGCTCTACGGGCACCTGCACGTCGGCCTTGCACGTCACGGTGACGCCCGGCTCGATGTAGAGCGAAGCCCCTTCCGCAATCTCCACGCTCTCTGTGAGCGTGGTGTCGTGTGTCCAGACGATGGAGCCTTTGGGATATTGCGCCAACGCCGTGTTCACCACGTCGGCCGATCCTTGTTCTGTGCCAGCGCCGCTGTCGGGGTCGGCATAGTCGTAGGGGTTTATGTTGTTTGTCTCGCATGCTGTGGCGAGCATTGCCGTTGCTGCCATTATGGCAAGGCGGGTTATTGTTTTGTTCATGATGTCTTGTTTTATTTAGAGGCTATACCTTATTCCGATGAGCAGTGTCCGCCCATAGTGGTAGGTTCCCACGACGGTGCGGTCGGTCTTCTGACCCTCATACTGCAGGTTACTCTCGTTCACCGTCTTGATGTAGCGTTCGCGCTTCGTGTCGGTGAGGTTGTTGGCTTTAAGGAAGATGCTGAGGCCGCAGGCGAATCGCTTCTCGGCACTGAGGTCGAGGCCGAAGGTGCCCTTGTCCCACTGGTCGGCATCCTTGAATGGCGACACGATGGCCAGGCGGGTGCCTGTGTATGAGGCGGCGAGCTGCGCGTTCCATCCGTAGGTGGTGCCACGGTAGAGCAGCGACAGGTTGGCGGTGTGTGGAGCCTGGTTTACGAGCGGTCGTGTCTGCTTCACACCCTGCTCAAACTCGGCGCTGCCCGGCTTATACTGTCGCTTGCTTGTGGTTATCGACGAGTGGGTGTAGGTGTAGTTGGCTTTCAGGCCGAAATGTCGGATAAACTTCACCACGTCAACCTCGAAGCCCATGTTCTTGGCGTTGCCGAGGTTTTGCGGCTGGTAATAGGTGTTGGAGCCTGTCACCATCTTCGAGTCGGACGTCACGAACACCTGCTCTATGGGGTCGCGCAGATACTTGTAGAACACGCCCGCGAGCACCTGTTCCGACGGCGAGGGAAACCACTCCCATCTCAGGTCCACGTTGTCGATGCGTGCCCGTCGCAACGCCGGGTTTCCACACTCGGTATATTCCTCGCCCATGATCTGGTAAGGCACGATCTCGTAGAAGCCCGGCCGGTTGATTGAACGATAGTAGGAGAGGCGCAGGTTCATGTTCTTCGCCGGTGTCCACTTGAACGATGCCGACGGCAGCCAGTCCCAGTAGCTCTGTTCGCCTACCTGCCCCATGTTGCGAAACTTCTGCAGCATGGTGTAGATCTGGTTCGTGTGCTCCGCTCTTATGCCTGCATACAGCTCGCCGTAGCGGTTCTTCATGGTGAACATGGCGTATGTTCCCCCGATGTGCTCCTTCGAGTTGTAGTTGAGCTGCGATGCTTGCGAGTAGGGGGTGGTACATTTCCAGCTGATGTCGTCGAACACGTCGAAGCCGTTGCCCGGCAACTTCTGCGATATGTCCGACGGGTCAAACTGGTATGAGTAGTATCTGTTTTCGCGCTTCTTGCGTCGATACTGTGCTCCCGCCTTCCACTTGATGTCGGACCCAAACAGCTGCGTGGCATAAGTTATGTTCACATATCCCGCCAGGTCCTTGTCGCTGTTGTGCTGGTATCGGCGCTCCATGTCCATGGGTTGCGTCTTGAGCAGCGTCTTGTCGCTTGCCCACATGCTCTGTCCCTCGGCGTTTGCCACGCTGCTGGTGAGCGTCAGATATGTGCGGTCGGGGTCTTTCTCGCGTGCTTCAGAGAAGATGCCCGCCCAGTCGACGGTGAGGTTTTCTCCCAAACGGTGCGTGCCTTTGAGGTGTGTGGCGAGCACCGTCTGCGTCTGCTCAAAGGAGCGCGTCTCGTCGTTCTGTGTATAGTCGTCAGCCGTGATATACTCGGTCGTTATTGCGCTCGTGAGACGTGTGTTTCGCGAGTTCTGCCTTATGAACATGTTGTACCACTCGAGCTTGTGCCCGCCCGTCTGTAGGTCCAACTTGGCATGTAAGCCCGACGTTAGGTCGTGTATAGAATAGAGGCGGTGCTGCATGGCTCTCACAAACATGGCCTGTTCTCCCGATGCCATGCTCATGGTGTTGTATGTTCGTTCCGTTCCGCGGAAGTTGTTTTGCACGCTCCCCGCCACCATGATGCCCAGCCGGTCGTTCCAGAAGCGGTTGCCCGCCGCTATGCCCGCGCTGAAGTTGGGTGCCGGCATCGAGTGGGCCGCTATGCGCGTCGGGCCGTCGGCGAAATCGTCGGCCGTAGCTTTATAGTTGGGTCCGAAAGCCTCGTAGGGTGCCTTGCGTGTTATGTCGGAGCGGTCAGATGACAGATACTGTCGGTCCGAGTGCATGAAATAGTCGGTCAGGCCCACCGATGCGTTGGCTTGCAGCATGCGTCGGCTTGGGGCGTCCTTCATGACCATGTCGACGACACCGCCGGCAGCGTCGCCCTCCATGTCGGCAGTGAGCGACTTGGCCACCACCAGACGGTCCATGAGGTCGCTGGGGAAGATGTTTAGCGGTATGTAACGGTTCTTGTCGTCGGGGCTTGGAATCTTCACGCCGTTCACCAGCGTGTAGTTGTAGCGTTTGTCCATGCCTCGCAGTATGGCGTATGACGCCTCTCCCGTCGCATCCTTCTCCATGGTCACGCCCGAGACACGTTGCAGCACGCCCGCCACGTTCATGTCGGGCGAGAGCTGTATGGTCTGTGCGCTCATGACGTTAAGCACACTTGTTGCGTTCTTCTCTTGCAGCAGAGCACTTCTGTCGGTGCGGTTCTCCTGTCGTCCTTTTATGACCACCTCTCCGAGCGTCTTCGTGTCTTCTTCGAGCGGAATGTTGAGGCGTTTGCCGTCTTTCACGTCTACCGACACCTCCACGGTCTTGTAGGCCATATACTTGATGACGAGGGTGAATCGTCCCTCGTCGGGCATCTTGTTGAGCGTGAACGATCCGTCCAGCCCCGTTGTTGCCCACATGTCTTTCAGCTCCTTCACCGACACGACCGTGCCGATGAGTGGTTCGCCGGTGGCCTTGTCTTTCACCACGCCGATGATGTTGCCGGCCGTCGCGGCCGTTGCTGTCATGGCTGTGACGAGAGCCACCGTCAGGGTTTTGATATTCATTGTGCTGTTTTTTCTTTTTTACTTAATAGAACTTTCTCGTCTTTGTTATGGATAATAATCTCAAGCGAGCGTCGCCGAAGGCGGCGAATATCCATAACCGCTGGTGTAGAGAGCGAAGCGAACGAAACCTGCGGTTCCAATGCAAGCTTATAAGACGTCCTCGAAGAGGGCGAACATAAGCAAATTGCGCATAGACCCCATATGTTCGCCCTCTTCGAGGACGATCTTACCTCATCCATGGGAACCGCAGGCTTCGCTGCCTTCGGCAGCTCAACCAGCGGTTATGGATATTCGCCGCCTTCGGCGACGCTTGCCTGAGAACGCAACAGCTTGCGTGTGTGTTTATTATGCATTTGCGAAGGTCCTTCCCTTATGCGAAAGTTTTCTTATTGTTTTTTCTTGCTGACCGTGTGAATCACGTTGCCCTCTTTGTCTATCATGTAGAGGGAGAGCTGCTTCTTGTCGGCAGCGATGACCGAGAAGCCCGTCTTTTCGCTACAGAACACCGTTCCGTCGATGGGCTTCACGTCGCGGGCAAGAGCGCCGGCCGAGTTGACCACATAGTCGATGTCATCGCCCTGCATCTTGATGTGCTGGAAGTCGTGGATGTGGCCACAGGCATAGATGCTCACGTTGTGGTAGCGTTGCAGCACGGGCAGCAGACAGCGCCGCAGGTCCTCCTGCTCCACGATGTTCTTCTCCGTCTGCGCGTAGATGGGGTGGTGACCCACGACGATGACCCAGTCTTCCTTCGCGTCGCGCAGCGTGGTGTCGAGCCATTGCAGCTGTGCCTCCATGTTCTGCATTCTTGCGTCGGGATAGACCTCAGAGTTGTTGCGGTAACGCTGTATGAGCGGCGTGGTGTCGACGAACACCACCCTCACCGTTGTGCCTTTCGACGACACCACCTTATAATAATAGCGCGACGGCATCATCCATCGGCGGCTCACCTTCGAGTAGTCGATCACCGCCTGTGTGTTGCCGCGATACTCGTGGTTGCCGCACACGGGGAACCAGTTGATCATCAGCTCGGGGTGCGAGTAGATCAGCTCATAGTTGGTCATCCACAGCGGGTCGTTGACCGACTGTATGCCGTTGAAATGGTGCACATCGCCCGCAGCGATGACACATTTCGGCTTCAGCGTCTCACCCATGTGTCCCATCAGTTCGGCTATCGGCTTCTGGTCGTAATAGCCGTTGCGTCCGAGGTCGTTGGCCAGATACATCGTCACGTTGCCCTTCAGCTTCTTCCAGTCGGCAGGCGTCTGTGCCGTCATCACCGTTGCGGCGCTGAGCATTAGCAGCGTCAGGGTGGTGAGTGCGAGGTTATGCAATTTGTTCTTTAATTTCATATATTTCACGTTTATAAGTTTTTAAAGTTGACACACATGTGCTGTGCTGTCTGTCGGTTAGTGGCCATTTTTGAAAATGTCGGCAATCAGACGGCAAAAGTACGGTTTAAATGTCGAAAGTCAAAATGTTTACTTTTATTTAACATTCAGAACGCCACACCATAGGCTTTTTCTCCTTATCTTTGCAGATAATGCAGACGCAATCTGCATATAAGAACAACTAAACCAACACCTTATTTATATATAAGAACAGTCTATTTCAGAAATAAAAAACAACAACACCATGGGCCTATTCGATTTTTTAAAAAGAGAAACCGAGTCGGATCACGACGCTGCCATCCGACTATATGACGTAGCCACGAAGGAGTATTCTGCCAAGCGTTATGCTGCTGCCGTGGCGCTCTACGAGCAAGCGTGGAGCTAGGATCCCGATGTCAACACGTTCTTCAACCTTTCCATCTGCTATTATTATGAATGGGGCACCACCAAAAACGAGACACGCTGCTTTGAGGTGACACGTCATGCCGCCCTGAAAGGCAACTCGCAGGCCATGAACAACCTCGGATTCTTCTACAACACAGGCTATGGATGCACCGAAGACAAAGCCGAGGGCAGAAAATGGATCGAGAAGAGCGCCAAGCTGCTGAACCTCAGTGCCTGTCGCACCCTTGCACATATCTATCATGATGAGTCGGAAACCAATCCGCCAGTGTTGCACGATTGTTACACCCAACTGAAAATATGTGCCGACAAAAACTATAACGACACGCAGCAGCTCATGGCCGACTGGTTCGGACCGGTGAAGGAAGAAGAGTGGAAGGGCATGAGCACGATCGACATGTCAAACCGCGGCTACGACTGGATGACGGGCGGCAACGGCTTCACCAAAAATCTGGAGCTTGCCAAGCGGTGCCTGCGTGCTGCCGCCGACCGTGGCGACGGCGCGGCTTGCTGCAACCTGGGATGGTGCTATGACCAAGAGGGCAAGAGCGACAAGGCAAACGAAGTTTATCTCAAAGGTGCTAACCTCAACTGCACCACCGCCATGCTGAACCTCGCCCGCAACCTGCACAACGGGCGCGGATGGCCCAAGGACGACAGTGGCGCACGCCTCTATCTGAAGATGGCGCACGATGCGGGCGACAAACGTGCCGCAGAGCGCCTTGCCGAATTCTTCCCTGAGGACGAGGTGTGCGAACAGTCGAAGACCATGACCCCCGACGAGATTAACAACCGCGCATGGGCTTACATGAAGGGCTTCGACGGCCAGGATCGCGACGTAAAGAAGGCGGCGCTGTGGTTTGATGTAGCTGCCACGAAGGGCTTGGTGGCGGCGTGGTATGGCAAGGGCACAGCCCTCGATGAGCAGGGCTTCTACAGCGACGCCCTCGCTGCTTACATCAAGGGTGCCGAGCAGGGCAACGCCAACTGCATGTATATCGTCGGCACACGCTACGCCGACGGCACGGGCTGCACAACCGACATGGACACGGCAAACGAATGGCTCCTCAAGGCCCATGAGGCCGGCGACCAGAGAGCCATGGACAAGATCAAGGAGCTGAACCCCACGCTGGAGCGCGACTGCAAGGTGCAGTTTATGCTCGACAACATGAGGCTCTGTGTGGAAGAGAATTTCTCTTCCGATGAGTATGATGTTGAGGCTATGGTTTATGAGCTCATCAACGATGAGGACTATGAGACGGCGCGTGAGCTGACCAGATGCTGCCTCCTTGAGACCGAAGACGACCCCGACGAGCTGTCATGCCAGGAAGACATGCAGGTGTATCTCGCCCATATCTATTATGAAGACGGCGACGGCAACGACGACCTCGACTGCCCCTTCTATCGTCTGCGCCAGGCTCATCCGCTCGTGGTAGACCTCAGCAACGACTTTGAGCCTTACAGGAACGACGCCTACATGTGGCTGGCAACCCTCTTCAGCGATTTCTTTACCTATTATGAAGATGCCGAGGTCAACACGTTCCACCGCCACCGCGACCGTGCGTGGTATGGCAGACAGGCTTACAAGTATAACTTGCTCGCTGCCGAAGAGGGCTACTACATGGCAATGTATCGCACAGCAATGTTTCTGCTTGACGGCGAGGTTGTCAATGCCGACTATGACGAAGCCTACTCGTGGCTGGAGAAATGTAAAGACCATTGCAACGGCATGCCTCTCTACAGGCTCGGCAACATGCACTATTATTCCGAATATGGACGCGAGAACAGAGTGTTGGCTCTGAAATATTATGAGGCATACAAAGAACAATATGAAGCCGACAGTTATTACAAAGGCATGATAACGCAGAGCTATGCTCAGGCGTTGACCAATCTTGCTCATCTGTTGCTGCAAAAGAACACGTCGATTGCTGACAGCCGTGCGCGGTCTATGCTTGAGAAGGTGACCTCCTCGTCGTTCCACATTGCTGATGCGCTCTATGGCTATATGCTCTATGAGGGCCGTGGCGGAATGGTTGACCGCACGGCAGGACTCCAATACATGCGTCAGGCTGCCAACGATGGCGACCCCATGGCTGAGGATTTCTTGAGAAATTATGGCTATTGAACGGTGCATGTAATAGAAACGATGTTTTAAAAAATCTCAACTATGACAACTGAAACGACAACAAACGACCATTACAGGCTTGCGTGCTCCGTGCTTGACCTCGTGGCGGAGCGCCATGAGAACGGCGACCACGACACGCTGCCGCAGGAACAACAGGTCATGGACCTGCTCCATGCTGCCGCTAACGAGGGCTACAAGCCCGCTCTGGTGGCCGATGCTGTGCTCGCTTCCTCCAACGACTGGTCCACGATGCGTATAACACGCAACGGCCTGTTCGTCATGATGTTGGAGGAGGCGATAGATGCAGGGGCTCTCACACCCGACGATGAGGAGTCGTGGGGGTGGATACACCAGGCTTATTTTGCCAACCCCGACGCCGACCTGATGCTCGACTATGAACGTCTCTACGACTTCCTCATGACCGCTGCCGAGGCCGGCAACGAGCTTGCCCTCGAAATTTTGCTCGACATCTGGCCGCCAGAGGAGGAGATTGAAGAAGATTAGGGGGCGGCTTGCACCGCGCTTCGCGCCCGTTGCTAAAGACAAAAACAATGCTTGTTGTTGCTGACTGCCTGCAAGCGGTGGTTTTAAAGACATTTTTAAAGACAATAGAGACAATAGAGACAATTCTTGGCGCAAAAAACGTGCTTATTTGAAATTGTGGTCATGTTGCTTTTAAACAAAAATATTGTTCTTGAGCGAGATGTTGCCTTTGAGCGAGATATTGTCTTTGAGCGAGATGTTGTTTTTGGGCAAAATAAAAAATTGTCCCTATTGTCTCTATTGTCTTTAACCCCCACGCAAGCAAACGTTGTTTTTCAACTGCCTGCAAGCGGTGTTTTTAAAGACATTTTTAAAGACAATAGAGACAATAGAGACAATTCTTGGCGCAAAAAACGTGCTTATTTGAAATTGTGGTCATGTTGCTTTTAAGCAAAAATATTGTTCTTGAGCGAGATGTTGTCTTTGAGAAAAATAAAAAATTGTCCCTATTGTCTCTATTGTCTTTAACCCCCACGCAAGCAAGCGGTGTTTTTAGCCTCCCGCAAGAAGCATGAAAGAAGGAAAAAAGTAAAAAAAATAACAATAAAAACGAGAAAAAATATGCAAAGCATCAGTATCATAACAAACCCCACCACCGAGAACCTCGTGGGACGAAGCCACTGGTGGGGAGCCCCCGACCTGCCCGAAGACGTGCCTTACCCCTATGTCATGGTAGACGACACGCAGGTGGTCATGGGCTGCAACGGCATGCCGAAACGCGACATCCACGGCAACGTCATCATTGAACATGGCGAAGACTACCCCGAGCCGCTGACCTTTATCTGCCAGATAAGGATGGAGGACGTGGCACCCTTCGACAAAGAAGGACTGCTGCCCCGCAAGGGCATGCTCTATTTTTTCGCTGCCATCGACTATTTTCTTGGCGACAGTTCTCCCATTGAGATTCCCTTGCACGGCCCCGTGGGCGACATGGTGCGCGTGATCTATGTAGAGGACGTGCCCGATGACGTGCAGCCTTATGACCTGCACTGGGAGGACACGGGCGAGAGCATATTCCGCCCTGCCGAGGAGATAACCTTTTATGAAGGTGTGGAGACATCCGAGACACACGCCCTCCTCTCCATTCCTTACCAGGACGAGGTGAGCGACAGCTATCCCAGACATATCGCCTTGCTGCAGGTCGAGGAGGACGACCGCTGGGGTCTCCATTTCTTCGACTGTGGCTCCCTCTACCTCCTCATACGCCCCGAGGACCTCAAGGCACGACGCTTTGACAACTTGCAGTGTGAGGTGTTTACCTATTGATTGGTTTTGCATGTATCTCAAGCAAGCGTCTAAATGTTGATCTTTGCATCAAGCGAGAAATGAATAAATATGCAAAAACGGGAGAGGAAATGAATAAATATCCAAAACAGCGGTTGTAAGCAAAAATAGGGGTTTTGCTTTCTGTTTTCAAAAATAAGGCAGTTTGAGCTTATTGTTTTTGTTAACAACTCTTAAAAACGGGGCGGTTTTGTCAAAGGGCCCAAATGAGCTCGTCAAAGAGCCCAAATGAGCTCCTCAAAGAGCCTCTTTGAGGACGTCAAATGGGCACTTTCAAATCGTAAGTTGGGCACTTTTAAAACGCCACTAAAAAAGGGGGTCAAAATGAATAAATATGCAGTTTTAGCGTTTGCTTTTTCGCTCGTCTTTGTAGCTTGTTTCGGCAACCACAGCACCCGTGACGTTTCACCTCATGCCCCCGTTTGTTATCTTTAAAAACAGAGAAAATTAAAAACCGAGAAACAATGAAATCGAAAGTTCGTAAAGAGTATGAGGCGGCCCTCGCCAAGGCAGAGGTGACGCCGTTTGAGGGCAAGGATGATGTTATTGACCTTTACACCGACGTGGTGTGTGGAGCGGTGCTCGTGGCAGAGGAAAACGCCAAGATTGGCGGTCCCACATGGCAGAACGCCGGGTTGTGTCGCACCATGCTCAAGTATGGCCGCGAGTTGGAGAAGGTGACGGGCTACGGCGACGTCACCGACACCCTCTATTGGGCTGCCGAGCGCATGGAAGAATCGCTCTTTGGTCACCCGCGCCTGAGGTCAGAACTCATAAATTTTATCATCCACCTGCTGCACATCATTGAGTGTGACACGGGTCATGACCTCAGCTCCACCGACCATTTCATGGAGAAGCTCGCCCGTGTGGACCGCAACATACAGTATGCCGACAGTGGAAAGCTCGACCTGATAGAGCAGGGGTACATGAAGGACGACCCTGTGGAATGGACAGCACGGTTTGAGGAGGTCATCGACGATGCCCAGCGCGAGGCTCTCTCGCATCTCAAGGACACACCGCGCTCCATGGGTTTCTGCCATGCCTACTGGAGTCGTCTCTCCGACGCGCTCTCTGACCGCGGCATCGACTGGCGCTCACCCGCCTTGATGAATCCTCGCTGCATGTTTGATTGACAAGTTCTTGCTTAGGCAAGAACTCGTCAACTACCACCTTATTATATTATAGACGCTCCCTACACCTTATTATAGGCGTTCCCACCACCTTATTATATTATAGGCGTTCCCAACATCGCCCTTAAATACGCCGAAAGGCTATGCAGTCAAACGTTTGCACAGCAATATTGCATGTTTTCGCATCTTTTTTTAATGAAGTGTGTGAGAAAGTTCATATCTTTGCAATGTCAAAAGGAAATAATTAAGTAAAGCGTAAAAGTTTAAGGTTTAGCTAATTAGAAAGCGTGATAATTAGTTTTTAAAGGTAATGATTTTATATTGATGATTTGATAATTGGGTAAATAATAGAAAGAATCGCAGTTAGGAAAGATAGGGATTTAGTTTAAATTGGTTTAGGTAAAGCAAATGGATTGTCAAAAGGATTACAGCATATATAGATTGATTTGCAGGGTGGTAAAACCACAAAGGATTGTGATGGGGGAGAGACGACGCGATTGTCGGTTCTCCCTTCTTTCGTTTATACAGCTCGTTAATTTGTTAAAAGTTATTATAAGATTATACCCTTTCGGGTGTAAATATAAGCGAATGTTCTTATGTTACACCCGAAAGGGTATATTTTTAGGCAATCATTGTTCTGTGTGTAAGCACAGCTATCGTTGAAAAAGTTTTATCTTAGCAGCAC
>ERZ1023633.831-NODE-831-length-11270-cov-7.754882_pt1 | contig 11270 bp, 11 predicted proteins | sample MGYA00380333_ERZ1023633 | MGnify/ENA primary metagenome ERZ1023633 (study PRJEB33179, sample SAMN07448972) | human gut metagenome | biome: Human-gut; feature: Human associated habitat; material: Faeces | host: Homo sapiens | place: India: Bhopal | collected...
GAACCCCAAGTTGGCAATGCCGACGCGGGGACGCGTCGCCCCCAGGTGAGGACGCTAAATTGCAGCTTATTAAACAGTACCTTCCCACACTATTTGTTTTAGAATCCGCTTTTTCCCTTCACTTTTAACATTCCAAGATTAAAAGTGTCGTAGTTTGTCAAAAAATAGTCTTTCCTTTGCATCAGTAAAAATAAAACGAACACATTATTCACACTTTTAAAAAGGAAGAACGATGGAAAAGAACGACATGACACTACGCCGAGGAAAAGTTGACGAGTTGGACTTTATAAAGTTTTTTTCACTCGCATCAATCACCGCAGCTTTGGCTAATACACGCATCATGCACCAGTTGGCTGCATTCTACACTTACCTATTAGACCATCAAGTGACACCACGACAAGCCGTCTTCACGCTCTACGCACAGTTGGCCTCCGTTATTGCACTGCTGCCATACAACATTAATATGGGGTGGCGTGCCCTCTTCATCTATCTTTTTTATCAAGCCATAAAGCGCGCCAACTTATTCAACAAACTCTGAAAGAGCCACGAAATGTATAAAGCAGTGCTTTTACCCGTTTTTTCAAACCGTCTGATAATCAGTCACTTCTAAAAAAGCCCTTTTTTAATTGCAAAAAAAGTGATAAAAAAGCCCTTTGCGCAGTTGCGACTTTTAAAATAAAAGGCGTAACTTTGCAGTATGATTGAACTTTCTAGACATATTGAAAGCCTAATGCTGAAACATGACTGCGTAATCGTGCCAAACCTTGGTGGTTTCGTTACGCAATATGTTCCCGCACGCCGTGTTGATGACGAGCAGCTATTTTTGCCGCCTTGCCGTAGCGTGGGCTTTAATCCGCAACTCAACTTAAATGATGGGTTGCTCGTTCAGTCATACATGCAAGCTTACGATACTAACTATCCCGAAGCGCTCAAACTCATTGACGATGCAGTAGTACAACTCAAACAACAGTTGCAGGAGGAAGGTGAATACGAGCTTTCAGGTATCGGTAAACTTACATTGGGCGCTGGAGGAAAATACAATTTTACTCCTAATGAAGCAGGTGTACTCTCACCTGAGTTATACGGCCTTGACGCGGTTACGACTCCGCGCATTGCCGAACTGCAGAAAGCTACGCAACAAAGCGAAGACAAAACGAAGAGTAGCAAGAAGAAGGTTAACATTAAGCGCACTGAAAAGAACTATACCATTAGCATCAACCGCGAGTTAGTAAACTACGTGGCAGCAGCCGTTGTCGCCATCGTATTTTACTTTATATTCGCTACACCTATTAATAATAACGAACAGACAGAGCACCAAGTGGCTTCGACTATGTACGAACAGCTATTTAACAATGCCACAACATCGCAACAGTCTGCAATCGTACAACCTACACTCACCACAACTCCTATAACGACTCCCCTTAGTGGTGTGGATAGTGCAACAGTCCTTACTACCGCACAACAAGTAGAGACACCACAACAGGAGCAAAACGTTACTCCCCAAGCTGATGCGGCTAGCACGAAGGCAAATAGAGTAATGGAAAAAGAAGAAACTACTCACCCAACCGTTAGCGGTCAGTATACATTGGTATTGGCAAGCGCCATTACTGAAGGGAATGCGCAAAGTTTTTCCGCAAAATTAAAGAAAAAAGGTTTCAACGAAGCCGCTCCCTACCACCGCGGACGCATGGTAAGAGTTATTTACGGACACTATCCTACCGAGCAAGCTGCACAGACGGCTCTCAACAAGTTGCAATACAACAAGGAGTTTGCTGATGCTTGGGTAATGGAGATTAAATAAAGATACTTTTTACAACATAAAAATAAAGAGAAAGAGGAATTAGGAAAGAAAAGCTCACACGCTGCACTTCTTAATTCCTCTTTACTTATATACAATACTAATTATGAAACGCATACGCTGCCCTAAGTGTGACGAAGCAATCCTTTTCGACGAGACAAAATACGAGCCTGGACGCATTCTTGTTTTTGAATGTCCTGAATGTCACAAACAGTTTAAAATTCGTATTCCACAACCTAAGCCTAAAAATGGGACTGAGGAAAATACAGAAGAATGCGAAGATGAAACTGTTTATGGCCGCTTGGTAGTACTCGAAAATGCTTTTCACTTTAAACAAGAAATAGAACTGCACGCTGGCGAAAACATTGTGGGCCGTTTAGTAAAAGGTAGCAATGCCAATGCCCCCATTAAGACGGTCGACCCAAGTATGGACACCACCCACTGCATCATAACCGTTACGCCTAAGGCTGACGGAACGGCTCGTTTTGTGCTGCGCGATGCACCTTCAAATACGGGAACTTTCTTGCAAAACGAAATTCTTGGCAATCGCGACCGCGTAACCATTACCGATGGAGCGATTATCACGCTCGGGGCTACGACCATGATTTTACGCACGGACAATAACGATGAGGAGAAGGAATGATGAAACGCATGACTGCAATCCTACTATTGGTTATGGCCACCACACTCTGCGCCATAGCTCAACGCCCCTTTGAAGGTCACTTCTTCTGCAAAGAGACAGGGGTTAACCTCTATCTCAACCTCTATGAAGAGACGCTTGAAGCTCCTGGGTTCTCCTTTTTGGGCAAGATGAATGGCTATATGAAAGACGGCATTTATGGCACGTGGATGGTCATAAAGTCTAACATAAAGAGTGACAACAAAGCCATTGTGCGCTTTAGCAACGACATAGGGTCAGACTCGCAAGACATTGAATTGACGCTTAATGCCGACAGTACTTATACTTACCGTGCCGTCGGAGGTAATGCCATTCGTCGTGCCGTAGGCAGAAAGTTGGTAAAAGTTGCGGGCGAAATGACGTTTAAACGAATTAAGTAATAGAGGCAGCGTCTTACGCTGTAAAGCATTCACAACATGATGAAGAAAATAAAGACGTGGAAACAAATTGTAATAGACACTTTGTTTCCACGTTTTTGCTTAATCTGTAACAAACGATTGGGCATTAACGAAAAGGACGTTTGCATATCATGCTTCTGTAACATGCCTTTCACCCACTTTAAAGGCGAGAAAGGCAACGTTATTGAACGGCTCACTTGTGATGACATTATTTGTACTAAGCGCGCCAACAGCTTCTTCTTCTATGAGAAAGAATCGAGCTACTGTACTATCTTCTTTCATTTTAAATATTACAACCACCCCGAAGTGGCAGTAACAATGGGGCACATGATGGCGCAAGAGCTAAAGGACACAGATTTCTTTAACGACATTGACGTAATTGTTCCCATACCCTTGTCAAAAGAAAGGCTAAAAAAGCGTGGTTACAATCAAAGTGAACGATTGGCAACAGGCATTAGTCAAGTTACTGGCATACCTATTGACACGACTTCAGTTATTCGCACCGTTAACAATCCCACTCAAACTCACCTCGATGCTATTCAACGCAACGAAAATGTAAAAGACATTTTTGCCCTATCAGCCAACGAAAACATTCATGATAAACACATATTACTTGTTGATGACGTTATCACCACTGGCAGTACGACCCGAGCCTGCGCACATGCTGCACTTAAAGCCCCTAACATTAAGATAAGTATCATAAGTTTGGCCTGCTCGAGCTATCACAAAAAATATACATTCCCCTCGGCACAACGACTATGATATACATAAATTGCAGTTTATTTTTGTCATAACCCATGGCCAAAGAAATGTTCTTCATTGGTATGAAAATTACCATTCTCGTTACCACTTCTGCTAAGGTGGCAGAAGGAAACCCGCAAATGATTTTTACTGAAAGCCAAACAAAAGAAAAGGCTTTCGACAGGGAAAAGATGACAGACAACCAGACGGGATTATCTATGAGTGCATCCTTGAATCGGATGTCTGCACTTTTGCAGCAATTTTGGAACACTCCGATGTATTCTGAAGCTTGGGGCTCTTCTTCCTCTTCCTTCTCCTCATCATCAGCATCATCTGCCACGACGGATTCTGCTAGCACATCAGCTTTAGGAAGCAGTACTACAAACACTAATACGGGAAAAGATGTAGGAAACTTTCAACTCATGATATAGCCCACTGTGGTGGCAGTGGTGTATGTGTGCGCTGCAATGGCAACAAAAGATATTTCGATGATTCGCCTTACGTAAACCATTAAGGGGCTGCAATGTTTAGGTGTATTTCAGCGACATCTGAGTGTGGGGAATATTGGGGGGGTAAAAATGCAAAAATATAAACCGCTATAGAACAGAATAAGAATTGAACTAAAAGTTATACTTGATAAATTGATAACTATAATTAGTTCGAATAGTTAATTTTATGAGAAATATATTGAAATGTGAATAATTTATTTGCATTTCGAGAGCGTATGTGGCTACCTTTGCGACATGAAGAAATCAACGATATGGATTATAGCCAGCGTAATGGGCGTTTTCTTTCTCACGTTGCTCTTCTTACAAGCGAAGTACTTTGAAGAGGTCATCAATATGCGTAAAGAGCAGTTTGATGAATCAGTAACGCGTAGCTTGTATCAAACAGCCCGCAACTTGGAACTAAATGAGACCAAACGCGGATTGGAAGTGCAATTAGGTAACAGAACGACACCTAAAGCGCAAGCTGATGACACAACAAAGGTAAACGAGGCTTCACAAGCTTTTGACCACCGACTACATGCTAACATTCCAGCTAATGTGCCAAAAGGACTGTTCTTAGATAATTTGAATACGAACGCTGACGATGAATCGTTGCGCGACTCCGTAAGGCAGCGCTACATTTATCAGAGAGCCTTGTTGAATGAAGTAGTTTATTCGATACTCTATAAAGCCAGCAATCAGCCACTTGCAGAGCGAGTGGATTTTCGAAGTCTTGACAGCGACTTGCGAGCAGAGTTGCGTAGCAATGGTATCAATCTGAATTACCACTTCTATGTAACGACGAGTGACGGACGGGAGGTCTATCGTTGCCCAGATTATATAACAGAGGGCGACCGATATACTTATCGACAGGTACTTTACCCCAACGACCCTTCTGCACAGAAAGGATTGCTTTACATTCACTTCCCTGAGATGAAGAGTTTCCTCTTCTCGAGTGTAAAGTTTATGATTCCTGCCATTATCTTTACACTGCTGCTGCTTATTGTCTTCATATTCACAATATGGACAATATTTAGACAGAAGCGTTTGTCGGAGATAAAGAATGACTTTATCAACAATATGACGCATGAGTTTAAGACGCCTATCTCGTCTATCTCGTTAGCAGCGCAAATGCTACGCGACCCCGCTGTGGCAAAGAGCGACGCTATGTTTAAGCACATATCAGGCGTAATCGTAGACGAAACGAAGCGACTTCGCTTTCAAGTAGAGAAAGTGTTGCAGATGTCAATGTGCGAGCGCTAGGCGGGATCGTTGAAGGGGAATGAGGTAGAGGTCAATGCCTTGATACACGATACGGTCAACACGTTCAGACTGAAGGTCGAAGCTTCGGGGGGACAAATTGAAGCGCATTTAGATGCAATTGACGACGTAGTATTTGTAGACGAAATGCACTTTACGAACGTTATCTTCAATCTGTTAGACAATGCCGTGAAGTATAAGGCTGAGGACAGACCGCCTCACCTCATCGTTTCGACCAACAATCCGAATGATGAAAAGTTAGAGATAACGATTCAAGACAATGGCATCGGCATTCGACGCGATAACTTGAAGAAGATATTCGAAAAGTTCTATCGCGTACATACGGGCAATCGACATGACGTTAAAGGCTTTGGCTTAGGTCTTGCATACGTACATAATGTCGTAAAAGCTTTGGGCGGATCCATTCACGCTGAGAGTGAATTTGGAAAAGGCACAAAGTTTATTATCAACATTCCCCTAATGGGATAAACAAATTAGATAAAACAAAAAAACAAGTATAGCTATGATTACTACAGAAGAAAAAGTACGCATTTTGCTTTGCGAAGACGATGAGAACTTAGGCATGTTGCTTCGCGAATATTTGCAAGCAAAGGGTTTTGAAACAGAATTGTGTCCTGATGGTGAGGCTGGTTATAGAGCTTTTACGCAGGGTAAGTTCGACCTCTGCGTGCTTGACGTGATGATGCCTAAGAAGGACGGCTTCAGCCTTGCACGCGACATACGTCAGTTGAATGAAGAAGTGCCCATCGTTTTCCTCACTGCTAAGACGTTGAAGGAGGACATTCTCGAAGGTTTCCGTATCGGTGCTGACGACTACTTGACGAAGCCCTTCTCAATGGAGGAACTTACCTTCCGTATTGAAGCTATTTTGCGTCGCGTTCGTGGTAAGAAAAATCGTAATTGCACTTTCTACAAGATAGGTTCTTTCTCATTCGATACGCAGAAGCAAATCTTATCGCGCGGTGATCAACAGACGAAGCTTACAACGAAAGAGAGTGAATTACTCAGTTTGCTTTGTGCCCACGCTAACGAAATCTTACAGCGTGACTACGCTTTGAAGACAATTTGGATAGACGACAATTACTTCAATGCACGTTCAATGGACGTTTACATCACCAAATTGCGTAAGCACTTGCGTGCTGACGAGAGTGTTGAGATTATCAACATTCATGGTAAGGGCTACAAGTTGATTACTCCCGAACCTACTGAGGAGTAAGCACACATTGCTACATTATTGATAACCTAAGGATTAAATATTTTGTATACAGGGCATATTGCTTTGAGTAGCGATATGCCCTTTTTTAGTATATTTTATTATGTCATTGGTATAGTTTTATCATTCCGTGCTTTATGATAATGCAACTTTTTAGTATTTTTGCACGAGTTATGCAGTGTGCGTATGCTGCAACTTATAACCAAACGTAAAATATAATAATCCCTTAACGAAAAGAATGAAAAGTAAGATATACCTCTTCTCTTTCTTACTATTAGCTGTGGCTGCCTTGTTTCAGTCATGCAATGACGACGAGACTTACGCTGATAAGCGTAAGCGTGAGGATAAGCAAATAAGATCCTTCTTAACCTCTGGCGCGCAAGTGAAGAGTGAAGATGTTGAAGGCGAGTATCTGCTCAACGTTGCAGGCAATATCAAGGTCATATCAGAGTCGGAGTTTGAGCGCAATGATAGTACGACAGACGTTTCGAAGAACGAGTACGTTTATTTTAAACGTACAGGCGTATATATGCAGATACTGTCGAAAGGAGATGGTAAGAAACTCGCTGATGGCGAAAATGCTCGTGTCGTATGTCGTTACATTGAGTTCAATATAGCATCTGATAGTATTCAGTCTACTAACAACTTAACGAGTAGTACGGAGATGAAGCCAGATGTGATGATAGTCAATAATACCTTAGGCTCATTCACAGGCACCTTTGTGAGTGGCCAGATGTATCAGACCTATAACTCATCGGCTGTTCCTGCTGCATGGCTCAAACCACTTACCTATATCAATTTAGGGCGCGCAACAGACAACTTAGCTCATGTGCGTTTGATTGTGCCAGGCTCACAAGGTCAAGCCAATGCTTCGGCGAACGTCTACCCCTGCTTCTATGATATAACCTATCAGCGTGGACGGTAATTGCCTTGCGCTATATCATATAATAAAGGTCAGAAAAGATATAGATTATCTAAAAGATGAAATCTATGCTTTTCTGACCTTTGCTTTGTTTGGTTTGGCCTCTCCCTAAATTAATTGATAGAATGCATTGTTAAAACCTGTCTTGCCATTATCTTATCAATAGAAAAATTAGCTTTGACAATCCATGGATTTTCTGTCGCAAAGATGCTGGAATATTTTTAAAGTTTGTTTGTTCTTGCGATGTTCTTATGCTATTTTGCCGATTAATTTGATTTAAATTTACGAAAAATAGTACTTTTGCAGAAAAATATTTCTTCTAAGATAAGAGAAGCAAACTTAATTCTTAAATCCCTTAAATCAACCCCACGTTTTGTTGAAACAATGTATTCTACTCATATTATTTTTATGTTGTACATGTGTCGAAAGGGCGGGTGCACAAATGGTTGATGGGCCATATATTACTTGGGAGGACTTTGTGCAGAGCTATTTAGACCCATATCAGGCGGATAATGATACAGACGTTGACTTAAAGGAACGATTGGAAGTATTGGCGCAACACCCGATGCAGATTAATTTGTTGGGCCGTGATGATTTGTTGCAATTGCCCTTTATCACGGGTGAGCAGGCTGACTCTTTGTTGAGCTATCGGGCGAAAAAGCATGGCTTTGTGTCGTTGGGAGAACTGCAACTTATAAGGGGTATGGACTATTACACGCGTGTTTATTTATCGTTGTTCGTGCGTTGTGAAGCAGCTTATCCACCAACAAAAGAGCAATTACAGCGCTGGAAAGAAAACGATAAAATAACAAATAAGTTATTCACGGGTAACCATACGATCGAAAGTAGATTGGACTGGCCGCTTTATCAGCGTGAGGGATATGCCCCTAAGGAGACACCCACAACTACCAATTGGTATGCTGGCAATGCGTTACACCATATCATTCGCTATCGCTATCATTATAAGCAGGAGGTGCTTTACGGACTTACGCTCGAAAAAGATGCGGGCGAACCTGTATGTAAGCAAGGATTTTACCCCTACGACTATTGGTCGGGGTATGTGATGTTGCGTCCGAAGAACAAACCATGGAGTATGGTAGTGGGTGATTACAATGTATATGGCGGACGAGGCTTGCTCTTAGGAAAATTGCAATTTGGTGGAAAAGCAGAGCAAATGCGTGTTCTAAAGCGCCCACAGACGCAATTCAAAGCACATACATCAGCTGATGAGAGCCGTTACTTTAGAGGCATAGCTGCGGCTTATCAAGCGAAGGCTTGGCGGGCGGTAGCTTATTTCTCTTATCGAAAGTTAGACGGGCGTTATGATAACCTTTCGCACGACACAGTGCGTACGATTTTAACCTCAGGGTTGCACCGCACCTTGTCCGAAATCGCTGCGCGCCGCACATTGGCTTGCCTGACAATGGGCGCAAGTGTAGATTATGTAGCTCAGCGTTGGGGCTTGTCGGCTAATGCGATTGTAACACATTATGGGAGCGTGGTTAGTCCGCAAGAGCGCGCCTATAATAAGTATTACTTCCGAGGCCAAACGGCAGTGGGAAGTTCGTTGAGTTATTACGCATTGTTGGGCCGCATATCGGCAGTGGGGGAGTGGGCTGTTGACGGTAAAGGCCATTTGGCTGTAGAGAATAGTTTGAATTATCGCGTTTCGCAGCGATTAACTTTTAATGTGCAGCAGCGTCATTTTTCTTATCGTTTTGTGAGCATCAATGGCCAAGCCTTGCAGCAAGGCAGTCGTGTGGCCAATGAACAGGGGGTGATGTTGGGAGTACGTTATTTACCGATACAACGGTTAGAACTTATGGGGTATGTTGATTTGTTTCGTTTTCCACGCCCCACGTTTAATGCTTATTTTAATAATACTTCCGGCTTTGAAGTCGCACTGCAAGGGCAGTATAGCTTTAGCAATCGATTTAAACTGCAATGCCGTTATCAAGCGAAGCAAAAGCAATACAATTTTACTTACAATAAAGAACGATTGTTAGAACGTAGAATAACGCAAAAGTTGCGTACGGCGCTGGTTTGGACATGGTCTCACTTCGACTGCAACGTGCAAGCTGATGTGGTAAATGCTTATCGTCAAAGCGGTCAAAGTGCGTGGGGCGCGATGTTGTCAACACGCGTGGGGTGGAAACCTTTAACCGCTTTTCAACTCAAGGCTTTTACAAGCCTATTCATGACAGACGATTACGACAGTCGAGTCTATGCTTACGAACCGCAGTTATTACATACCATGAGTTTCAGCTCCTTCTTTAATCAAGGCTGGCGAGGTGTGTTGTTGATCAATTGGCAGTGTTGTAAGTTGCTCACATTATCACTTCGTTATGGAACGTTGAAATATTTTAATCGTTCCACGCAGTCGTCAGGAACAGAGACGATTCATTCATCGTGGAAGAATGACGTTTCGCTTCAAGTAATCTTCAAGTTATAAATCTTACGTATGATGAAACAAAAATCAATATTATCATTTGCGCTCTTCCTGCTTTCGCTCTTCACGATGGCACAGGAAGCACAGAAGCCAGAATTGCCTACAACTTTTACAGCACAATCACTGGTAAATGATGTGGCCGAAGGCTATTATGTCTTAAGCGGACTAAATGAAAATGAGAACGAATGCTTTCTACAATCCGTCCAAGCAAAAAATAAAACAAAACTTTGTGCCGTGTCTTTATCAAAGACAGATAATGAAGTGACAATAACGGACGAAAAATTGTTGTGGCAAGTAATAAAGACTCCGGCGGGAAAGCTATTGCTTTATTCGCCAACAGAGAAAAAGTATCTGGTGCGAAAAAAGGCGAAGAGTGTTGACATAGCGCTGAATGCTAAAGCTAATGATTTAGCAGAATGGTCGTATAAAGTAACCAACGAAGGAAGGTTAAGTTTGTATGAAGGCGACCGCGTGCTGGTGCCGCATAAGGATTACAATGCTGATGAAGACGTTAGTTACTTTGGCAACTATTCGTCAACTTATAGTGAAAAAGATGTGCGAGGACTCGCTTTGTACGCTCCTTCGAATGCTTCAACTTCAGGCACCATTACAATGCCTACGCAAGGACAACGTGTGTGCTTAACTTCGCGTTCAACTTATCAAGCAAAAGGTGAAAATGAAATGCCACTAAATGACGTGTTGCTGAATAATGGTTCTGTAGCACAAACTTCGCAAATGCAACTTCTAACGGTAGAACTTACCTCAGCAACGACCTTTCGCTTATTGACCGATGAAGGATATTTATCATACGATATGACTATTTCTTCAAGTTCGGTGGAGTGGCAGGTGCAAAATGGTTGCCTTGCTACGGTCGAGGAGACTCCTCGTTTCTTGAACTACAGTGCAGGTCGTTGGTACTTGTGTGGTTCGGCCTCCTTATCTGTCCCTTCACAGTGGCGGCAGGTGGCTGATGAGCCACAGCAAAGCATAAGTGACAAAGGAGTTTGTTTGTTAAAGGGTGGGTGGACTGCAGATGCATTGCAAAATCTGGCTATCACAGACGACGTGAAATGCCTTGATTTGACAGCTTTATCTTTGCCCGTTAAAAGCTTTGCATGGGACGCGCTGCAGTCTAAAAACATACCGCTATTTATTAATGCAAGTGATCTTACGCCTTCTACTTGGCGCTTTGTCGTGCGTTGTTCGGCTACTGAAAATAGATTGTTAGATGCTGCATTGCTCTTGACCGACAAAACTCCGTTTTATACCGATCGGCCCATTCGTATTGCCCAAGGACAGGT
>ERZ1023633.833-NODE-833-length-11226-cov-30.225853_pt1 | contig 11226 bp, 9 predicted proteins | sample MGYA00380333_ERZ1023633 | MGnify/ENA primary metagenome ERZ1023633 (study PRJEB33179, sample SAMN07448972) | human gut metagenome | biome: Human-gut; feature: Human associated habitat; material: Faeces | host: Homo sapiens | place: India: Bhopal | collected...
ATTTCAAAAAGAAAGACACGAAGTCGATTTTTCATATTGCCCAAGAAATACTGCCAAGGAGTCTTGTCATAGATTCCACCATTCATACCCTGTCCATGCACTCTATCCCAATAGGGAGGATAGACAAACTTAAAGCCAGCAGCCACAGCTGCTCTTATCGCATCCCCCGTAGCCCATTCAAAAGGATACGTGGCTGAAGTCTTTTCCTTTTGCATAGTGAGATAAGGCAAGAAGTTAGGGCTGAAGAATATAAACTTACAATCAGACCAAGGCTTGTAACTATGTTTATAGGCAGACACAAAACCAACCGCCTCATTTTTTACCTTACGCCCGATTGACTCCACCAATTTCTTCACATTCAAGAGTTGCAACCTACCCGTAATTTTGACAACCATTTCTGCCTCTTTCATTTTTTGGGATTTCTCGATGACATATTCCAAAATTTCCATTTCCTTATAGCTTCGAGAACGCTCAGGAACAGTAGGGGCACTATAGTAAGTCAAGAACTCAACTCTACCCCTCCACTTTGCAAAGAGTGGAGAAATATCCGTACCAGAATTTTCACAAAACGTCAAGTCGTAATTGGTATTTTCTAAATACCAATTGATGGCACTTACATACATCTCTTGACGTTTCTGCCAATCATTACAAACTATCTTATCAGTACAATTTGGTTTGATGCAACCTGTCAATAATAATAATGTCTTCATATCAATCTAAAAATTTTATTTTTTATCTGCACAATTCCCAATGGTAGCAATATACCACCGAGAGTATATATCATTATCAATGGCAAGGAATGAGTGGCATAACTTCCACCCCACCCCAAAGTCATGGTTTCTTTTGGTGAGATTATAGACAAACCATACTCTATCATTTTGAAAATAAAAAGCTCTTGATATTTTTTCTATCGCTGCAAAAGAACCCTGAAATAAAGAAAAACAAAGGCATATGGAAGGAGTAGATGAAAACTCTAAAGGCATCCAACACACCAGCATGCCCCAACACAACCAAGATGATAGCCCAACCTCTCATCATAGCTAGTAATACATTTCTCTTTGCCATTATCTCGAATTATTGATAACGTATGAATAAAATGTCGGTTTGCCCTCTATTTGGTCTATGAATGACATTTTATATGTCAACTTAAACAGATAAGTATTGGGAAGAAGCAATTCTTCCATACTTGCTTTATCAAAAGGCATATTCATCTTTGACAACAAATCGTGCATATGTTCATTACTCAAAGGAATTCTATCAAAAAGAGCCTTGCACTCTTCATCATTTTCATAAATATACTCAAAACTATAATCAACCAACAAGTAATCCATGATTATTGAGTATTTACGCCAATATTGCTCAAAGATGGATTTCATCAAAAAGAACACTTTGGAATGAACTTCATTGGTTCCCAAAAACTGAACATTCCACTTCCCCTGAGCCACATACTTACATCCAGAGGGGCAATTTTTTACAGTAATCAACTTCATGTCATAGATTTTCTCTGGCAGTTTCTGTGCGCAAAATACCGTACTATCAATCCAAAGTCCACCATGATTAAACAAAAGGCTTACACGAATATAATCCGACAATGCAGCCAAGCTCATCTTGCCTGCATCCACCTTCTCTTGAATAAAGGATGGAATGTCAATATAATCCAACACATTATCTTTTGTTATCAAAACAACTTGCTTATCCGTTGCTTTTATGATACTATGGTAAGTAGCTTTCACAATATGCGGCATATTTTCTTCTCCTTGCCACCACAACACCCATATTCTATAAGTATTTCCACGAATAGGCATAGATGGGGGAGCATCTTGCGACTGCAAGTCTATATGCTTCTGCAAGAACTTCAAGTTCAGCCTATGTTTAACACAATGGTGTTTATCAACATTATTGAAAAACACCAAGAAAAACACATGATACATCAACACCAAGCTATCACACAAGCCTCTCATTCGTATTTGCTTAGCATAAAAAAGCAAAAAGGCCAAATACAATTTAATTTTGGTTATCATATTTTAGTTTTTTATTCCTTTCAATTTCAAATATACCCTGTTAGTAATGAAATATGCTGCCACACTCCAATGTGCCAATTTCATTTTAGAACTCTTTGGAAAAGCAAAACCTTGATTGCTCCAAGCGTCCAAGAACTGACGCACCGTTGAATGTAGAGCTTTCTTGTTTACACCTTTGACAAGAGAAGCACTATAAAGTAAGTTCTGAAACATCTGTTGGATACGCATTTCCAGCCAAGGTTCAGGCTTTACATTCTCGTCTTTGCACCATTTTAACAACCGTTTTATCACCTGTGGAAGATCCCCCAAGTTCTTACGGCGATAACTATCATCTTGAGTTGCAGATCCTTCACGCAAACGATAATTGTACAAGACAGCATCTAAACGAGCAGGTCGTTGGCATCGTGTCAGGTATTTATATTGAAATTCCAAATCCTCACCTACTCTTGTACCTAAGGAGAAAGCGAGACGTTGGTGGTGATCAATCATCGCCCACGTCTTTTTATAGAAAAGACGTTGGTGATGATTACACTGGTATTTACAGAGGAAATCATTCTTGGAAAACTCAGTACATTTCACTGTACTTTTTTGATGACCTAAAGAATTCAATTTTTCACCATCACGAAACTTCCTCATGTCAAATAGGACATAATCAGCATCATTCAACACCTCTGGATTTAAAATTTCAAAATCAGGATTAATGCTATCATCCGAATCAACAAACCATATCCACTCACCTTTAGCTGCATCCAGTCCTGCATTTCTTGCAGCACTCACACCAGCATTCTTCTGATGAATAACTCTGAATCTGGAATCCTGTTTTGCATACTCATCACAGATCTGTCCAGATGTATCTGTCGATCCATCATCAACAAGTATTGCCTCCCAAGTGACAGCTTTAAGCAGTAAAATACTATCTAAGCATTCACGTAGATATTTTTCCACATTATATACTGGGACAATTATTGAAATAAAAATTTTATCCATTTAGAATAATACATTATTTAGTTCTTCAATGACATTCACTTCACGACGAAGTGTTGGCTTGCTCTCTATATGATACAACCCCAACCGACCTAACATCATCTTCACTTTCTGCTTGCGTGATAGTTTCTGTACTTTATGAGTTAACTCCACCTCTGGGCAAGGCGTCATTTTGCGGTATTTATAGTACAATTCCTTAAAAGGATTAATACATTCATAATGCCAAGGTTTTTGCGGCATACAGAAATGAATGATAGCAGGATTCTGACAAGCATCAATGATCTCCGGATAATACTTTCTGTCAAGATACAACCATTCTTCCACATACAGATAATATTCAAGAAGGTTATAACGGAAAGGAAGTATCTGTTTGTTATCATGGAAGAGAATATTAATAATATCCTGATCATGGTTTTTCAGAGCCTTAGGCATTGCTTTAGCTATCTCTTTGGCTCTATCAAAGACATGCAATTCTCTCCACTTTTTTAAGTTGATAAGCAGAACTCCAGCATTAATATAACCATCATGTATCGGATATCGCAATCGATTATAAAGCCTTATACTGTCATTCACTCTATCTCGAACACCTGCAACGGCATAATCCCCCATTTCTGTATTCCATAGTTCCTTTAAACTTCCATTTACGATAGTATCACAGTCTAAATAAATCACCTTATTTATGTCAGGTAATTTATTTTGGATTACCAATCGGAAATAAGTTGTAAGATTGATATAGGCATCACCAACGGGGAAATCTTTGAAATCATCTTCAGACAATTCATAAAACTTAATATCTTTCCCTTCAATACCACTTACCCACTCCTGTAGGCTTTTTTGATTGACATCTGAAATTCCATCGACAAACAAATGAAAAGTAATCTCTTCCCCCTGATTGTTGTCTATGACCGAAGCTATAGTCGTAGCACAATAGGGAATATAATTATTATCTAAACAAAAAACAAAGTGCATCATTTACCAAGTTTTCAAAAATGAAGATATTTTCTTATTCACAAAATGCAGAACTATCGAAAGCGAAAATGTACCAAGAAGAACTATAAGCCATGTTCTTAATACACTTGAGTTGAGGGGGCAATATAAACCAACATAGATATGAGCAAGGAAGACTTCAAAAGACATTTCTCCCACCTTAGATATACCTTTAACAATCCGAACGGTTAATTGAGGGGGCGTCATACTTATAGCATATAGTATAATAGGGACTAAACAACTAAGTCTTAAATTATTTCTATCAATAAAAAAAGTAAGAGAGGCAAATAGGGCATACATCAAAAACAAATCACTATACCTTTTGCTTTTCAAATAGAAAAAAGTGAAGATTCCTACACATATTAATGGCACTCTTGAAATATAAAGCCCATGAATTATACCGAACAAAAAATGGCAACAAAAAAATAAAAGAATTATAAATATAATCTGTATTCGAAGATTTTTAAAATATAAATATCTTATACCTTTAAATAATAGAGGAAAAATCAAATATAAATTAATAATCGATGGAACAAACCATGCCAATCTGATTTCATCAGGACATGTAAAAGGAGTTTGAAAAATAAACAAAGAAGTTATTTCTAAAAATCGATGATAACAAAATGTAGGTAAAGTCTCTGAAGTCCCAATACAGAATTTAACAATTTCAAATAACAGATAGAGTGGTATAATTCTAATTACTCTTTTCTTATAAAACTCTTTCAAACTATTTTTTTGATAAGAATAACAAAGACCAAAAGCAGAGAAAAAGAAAAACATATCCACCCCAACATATCCATATTTAAATATTGTTCTCATCAACTTAAATTGAGTATTATAAAACTCTGCATCATGGATATATAGATGGTATCCAACAATCCATAGCATCGCTATACCCATATAAAAGGACCGATATCTCTTGCCTAAAACATTGTCAAATGTCAGTAAAATATTCGAATTTAATTGCATGATTATATTAATTAATGGCTAAAAACTTGGCAAAGCTTTCTACTGATTTTACATCCGATCAATAAATATTTATATAGGAGGCTGCCTTCCTCGGCATGATTAACTATTTCATTCAATTCGTTTTCTCCAAGGATATTTTTTAAAAGCCTATTAGAGAAATATTCAGAATATACTTTATCTCTTTCTTTTTTTACTCCTTCTGTATCAGTTCGTGAAATGCCGTCTTCGAAAAAGTAGCATACATTGACAGAAACACTCTTGTAAGTTGCATCATGGAATACTAATTCATAAAGTTCTTGTTCCCAGTCTGATGCAATACGAAGGTCTTCTCTATAAGGGCGTTTTTTTAACAATTCTGTTCTAATAAACGTTGACTGATGACTCAATGAATATCTTGTAATGACATAAACAGACAACACCCTAGGAGATTTCCATAATACTTTTTTCCCATTTGGACTTACGCATATTGTATCACCAGATATAAAATCTGTTCCATCTAACATTGGTAAAATCTTTTCTATAACGTCCTCTGAGACAAGATAGTCACCTGCATTTAAAAACAAACAATATTCACCATTTGCTTTTTGAATACCTTTGTTCATTGCATTAAATACACCTGTATCTTTTTCACTAACACTATATGTTATAATTTCGTTATACTCATCTAACAAGTCTTTGCTACCATCCTGAGAACCTCCATCAATAACAAGATATTCAAAATCTCGTGATGTCTGTTCTTTTACACTTTGCAATGTTCTTTTTAAACCATGAGCATCATTGTAATTGACAGTTATAATTGTGAGTTTCATTTCTTTACAAATATTTTCTTTTAAGTTGAACAAAACGAACTATTAACCAATAATATAAAGGTAATGAATAATCATGTCGGCGCCATTGTTTTACATACCATACATAACCATCATTAAGATTTCCTAATGCTTCATACAAAACTGGCTTGTATTTTTTCACCATTTCATCTAACCTCTTCAATTCATCCTTATCAAGCACTTTATTGTATAATGTCTGTCCATAAGTACGCTCCACAAAGCCATCAATACGATGATCAAAAAGGATACTATTTTTATGAGCATCAAGATGTGAACTATTGTATATTTGCATAAGGCGCTTATAAACCGTCATCATCTGCGGCATACTTTTTCGCAACACAGAGATATCCATTGTTTGTCCAGGACGCCCAACCAGATAATTATAAATTTGTAAGTTCACGTAACATACAGTATTAACAGCCATCAATGGAATAAAAGCCCATTCAGTATCAGTATAACTGATGCCTTCTGTCTGATGATAGTTTATATCCAATAGAATTTGTCGTCTATAAGTTATCGCGTGCATTTCTAACTCAGATACAGGCTTTAATACTTTAACTATATCAGTAGTTATCATTGTTTCCAAATCAAAGGAACGTCTTTCCAATATATTACCTTTGTTGTCAACTAAATTATAATCTGTCAATATTAAATCAGAATCAATTTGAGCCAATAGCTTCAGATATTTAATAAAATTATTTGTATTGAAACTATCATCAGCATCTAAAATTCTGATATACTTTCCTGTAGCTTCCTTTAAACCACGATTTATACAACTTCCATAGTTTCCATTTTCCTTATCAAAAACCCTAAAAGTTTCTGGATATTTATCTTGATATTGATGAGCTATTGAAGAAGAATTATCAGTAGCTCCATCTATAATAACAAGAACTTCCAATGAATTCATAAGAGATTGAACAGGAAGCACTAAAGAATCTAGACATCTTTTCAAATATTCTTCCATATTATAAGTAGGAATGATTATTGATAATATCTTATTCATATCTATTTTTTAATTAATAACATTATCTGCCTTTTTATAAATTTTTTTTTTTGCTGTAAAAATTTATATAAATATCTATACCATTCTTTATCAAAGAACCTAAAATTCAATATTTTTATACCCAAGAATAAAGATAGTTGTTTTGTTATAAACAGATAAAACGGCCCATCCCAAAACCTACTCTGTTTGAAGGTATGATGAGAATTTATGTATATAACACTATTACCAGCAATAGCATCTATAACAGTCTGGTATGTATTTAGATAATCATTCTTAAGCAGAATAATAACTTTTGAATTTGGGGGGCAAAACAGCGAAAGATGAGATATTGAACCTAAAGTAGATACAACTTCACTTGATTGATTTAAGTAACAGACCTGCTCTTCTACACTGTACTTTTCCGGATGCAATACCTTATAGCCTTTGTTAATAAAGGCCTTTTCTATTTTAAGTTCACCAAAATCTTCTCCGTCATTTAATAAAGTTCGTGAAAGATAAATCTTTGAAAAATAAGGTACTGATACACGCAAATGCGCTTTTTGAATAATAGAATCAACAGCACTTTTAAATTCTTTAGTATAATACCTACGTTCTTCTTCGATGAAAATAGAATCTTCTGGTATATAAACAAAATCAAAAGTCAGTGGTTCTGTCACTTCTATAGCACGATGTAAGTCAAAACCAGCTAATTCGAAAATTCTAAATACATGTGAGCCTAATTTTTCACCATTAAATGTCACATAAACAATTTCAGCACCTTTTGCCAGTAAGTCTTTTCCCGCTTCAGTTTTCAAGAACCAAAGCTTCTTGAGATTATCAGTTAGTGAATGTCCGAAACACGAATACAAATCACCAATATAAATAGCTACCTTATGTTTATGAGGAACTTCATTTTTCGGATATAACGGTTTATCACCAAGAACTTCATGTAAATTTGTGCGAGCTATAAAATTTCCGTTGGAATCAAAAACTCCTTCACGTTTACCATCATGAGAGCATGGATATACCATTGCAGATTTGACGATATCTACATTAAGTTTCTTTGTTGAGAAAAGATCTATAGGCGTTTCCTGCTCATAAAGTTTTATATTTCTTTTGCTCAGATAGTTTAAATTATATGATACCATTTTATACAATCATGTTTAATACATTTTCTATAACAGGAGCCATATCATAGTACTTATACTCTGCCAAGCGACCACCAAAGATCACATCTTTCTCTTTAAATGCCAATTCGCGATATTTATCAGCCAGCAAATTATTTCTATCATCGTTTACTGGATAATAAGGTTCCATCCCTTCTTTATATTCTGTTGAATATTCTTCTGAGATAACTGTATTTGGGCATTCATCTATTTCTAGTCCAAACATCTCAAAATGCTTGTGCTCAATAACACGGGTAAAAGGAACGTCATGACTCGTATAATTGACAACAGCATTGCCTTGGAAATTTGATATATTTTCCACACGAGTTTTAAAACTCACTGTGCGCCAATCGAGCTTACCATACACATAGTCGAAATATTCGTCAATAGGACCTGTATAAACCAGGTTTTCGGCATATTTTTTCCAATCTCTGTATTCTGAATGGAAAAAGTCGGTATCTGTCATACATTCTATGCCTTCCAGTAAACCTTTAATCAGTTTATTATATCCTCCGACTGGTATGCCTTGATACTTATCGTTGAAATAATTATTATCAAACACAAAGCGAACAGGCAGACGTTTAATAATAAACGCAGGAAGATCAGTACACTTACGTCCCCATTGCTTTTCGGTATATTCCTTTATAAGTTTCTCAAAGATGTCTTTACCTACTAAAGTAAGAGCCTGTTCCTCTAAGTTTTGAGGTTCACGACCGTTAAGAGCAGCAACGGCTTCTTTTTTTTGTTCGTCAATTTTAGCCTGTGCTTCCTCTGGTGTGGTTACACCCCACATTTGATAGAATGTATTCATATTGAAAGGCAAGTTATACAGTTCTCCTTTATAATTTGCCACAGGACAATTGGTATAGCGATTAAATTCAACTATAGAATTGACGAAATCCCACACCTTTTTATTTGAGGTATGGAAGATATGAGCACCATACTTATGGACATTAATGCCCTCAATTCTCTCACAATAAATATTGCCTCCCAAATGAGAGCGTTTATCGATAACAAGACATTTTTTGCCCTGTTGTTTAGCTCGATAGGCAAATGTTGCTCCAAAAAGCCCAGAGCCTACTATTAAATAATCATATTTATTAAACATGTTTTTTTCTTAAGTGTTTTTTAAAGAGATCAAAAATATTATATTGATGTGAGTATTGAACAAATAAAACAGAAATAATAAATCCTATAAAAATTTTAGATACAAAAGATAGAATTATATTTGAACATTCTATATATAAATTGAACAATACATAAATACCACATAACAATAAGGCATTTATCATCGGATAAACTAATGCCAATAACATTTTGAAGAATGAAACTTTGAACAATTTAGAGTACATGAAATAGTATGTATTTAAAAAACAAACTACAGCTGCACATGTCCAACCAAGAGCGATATAAGACACGTCATTTCCAATACAAGCACCTAATATATATCCCATACAAGTAATTAAAGTATTAGCCATACCCGTCCAAAACATATAATTAGTCGCATTACTTGAAGTCCAAATTCCACACGAGGTATTCAAAATCATTTGGAAAGGTAAAGCAATAGCAAATATTTGGAAAGATGGTACTGCAGCACCCCATTGTGAGCCAAAAAACAAATAAACCAATTCATGACCATTAAAAATCAAAATGACGGCAAGTGGAAAACTAATTGTAGCCAGAAACTTGATTATACGATTGTATTTGGTTGCCATGACTTCATAATCATTCTGGAAGGATGACATGATTGGTTGCATGACAGGGCTAACTACAGAAGAAACATTCTGCAATGGCATTTGCATTAATCGATATGATTTTTCGTAATAACCTAATGATGCTAAAGGCATTAATTTTCCTATTATAAGTTTGTCCAAATTACCTGCAAAGTAATTAAAAAAATCAAAAGCAAACAAATACGACGAAAACTTCCATATCTTTTTAAATGGCTCAAAAGAAAAATGCTTCGATATATACACAGGATAACATTTCCAAAAATATACAAAAGTAATAATTGACGATAATATTGGAGATATTACCAAAGAATATACACCAAATCCTTTTAAGGCTGCACCAACAGAAATTACGCCAGTAACGACTTGGACAACTAACGTTCTTTTCGCCATTTCCTTAAATCTCATATTCTTCGACATTAAGGCATGGGGCACCATATTTAAAGATGTAAAAAAAACGCTAACGGATAAAAGTTGGCATATTGGAACTATCTGTGGATTTGTATAATACCATGCAATACCCCAAGAAGAAATAAACAATAAAGATGATAAAATCAAAGCTATAAATATAGACATCGTAAACAAATTATTGATATCATCTTTTGACAAATCATCTCTTTGTATAATTGCAGGACCTATTCCCATTGAGGAGAAGATATTAAGAAAGCCAATTATCACCAAAACAATCGCTACGATTCCGTAATCTTCCGGACGCAGCAGGCGGGCTAATATCATGGATACTATCAGGCTCATGATTGTACCTGAGTACCGTTCCACGGCAGACCAAAACACCCCCTTAAACATTTTATTTTTAGTAGAAGACATTTATTTTAAATTATTATTTTCCAAACTCTTTTATTCTCTGCTCCTCTTTCAAAGAGCAAACAAGCAGTTGCCCATTCTTCTCGGCTACGATATAGTTATCCAAGCCTTGAACTACCACCTTGCTTTCATCAGCTGCATGAACCACGCAGTTCTTGCATTCATACAAGCGGATGTCCTTGCCTACTTTGGCATTGCCAGCCTCATCTTGTGGGAGCAGGGTGCGGAGGCTGCCCCAACTGCCTAAGTCGCTCCAACCAAATTCGGCTGGCAACGTATAGATTTCCTTCGACTTCTCCATTACAGCATAGTCAATGCTTATCTTCTCACAGGTTGGGAAGAGCTTACCTACTACCTCTGTCTCCTGTTCGGTATAGAAAGAAGATGCCATCTCATCCATAATGCTGGCAAGATTCGGTTGGAAGGTACGGATTGCCTTGCTGATGGTAGCAATGTTCCATACGAAGATTCCGGCATTCCAATAGTAGTTGCCAGCGGCAAGGTACTGCTCGGCTGTCTCCAGGTTTGGCTTTTCCTTGAAAGCCTCAACCTTGTAGATTTCATCTACTGATGTTGGTTCTGAAGCAGCGATATAGCCATAGCCTGTTTCTGGGCGGCTTGGCTTAATACCGATGGTAACGATGGCGTTCTTATCGGAAGTATAGCTTAATGCCTTGCTGAGCACTCGCTGATACTCCGAGGTATTGATCACCAGGGCATCGGATGGTGTCACCACGA
>ERZ1023633.834-NODE-834-length-11225-cov-7.045300_pt1 | contig 11225 bp, 9 predicted proteins | sample MGYA00380333_ERZ1023633 | MGnify/ENA primary metagenome ERZ1023633 (study PRJEB33179, sample SAMN07448972) | human gut metagenome | biome: Human-gut; feature: Human associated habitat; material: Faeces | host: Homo sapiens | place: India: Bhopal | collected...
CAGGCTGGTATTTAGAATATAATATATAATTTTGTAGTAAAACAAACCATTAACACTATTATCTTAACAAAAATAATTTGCCATGCGATTATTAATAATATTTATTACCATTTGCTTTTCGGCCTTTCGCGCCCAGGCCGACAATAAAACACTATATCAACAGTTAGACTCTGTCATTGCTCATCGGGCCGACTATTATGTCCTTAAAGATAAGGAACTTAAAGACATTAAGCTTAGCGCCGCCTACATAACCGACGGTGAGGAAAAGTTGCGCTTGTATGAAAAGTTGGTTCATGGCTATACGCCATTCATTTACGATTCGGCTATGGTGTATGTTCAAAAAGGAACACACCTGGCCCGGCAAACAAACAATCAGGTCTATTATAACAAGTTTCAGATGCTCAAGGCCCGATTGTATGTTTTAAGAGGTTTTTATGTTGAGGCCAAACAGTGTCTTGAACAGCTCAATATTCCGCCATCTGACACCAACCAAAATTATCTTTACAATAGTGCCCAATGCGCACTTTATTTTAACCTGAACGCTTATTGTGAGAACTCCGAGTTTAGTGAGCATTATAAAAAGCTCTTTAACGAGTATATTAATAAGGCTCTGTGTTATTATCCGAAGCGAGACGCACAGTATTATTATTTAAAAGGGGTACAGCTCTATTACTCGAATGGGTCCCTTCATGACATAAGCACCTATCTTAAGAAGACCATGAGCCTGTCAAAGCCCAATAGCGACATGTATGGAATGTCGGCCTATATTTTGTCGAAGGCTTATCGCAAGAATAAACAATTTGAGCTGCAAGAACGCTACCTGCTTCTTTCTGCCATGAGCAACGTGATGACATCTACCAAAGAGAGCATGTCTCTTCAAGATTTGGGCTTGCTGCTTTACAAAAACAAAGATGTAGACAAAGCGCAAGAGTATATAAGCCTTTCATTAAAAGATGCCAATGGGGTGAATAACCGCCTACGACGCGTTGAGTTGTATAATAACTTTAACTTTATATTGTCTGCCTACGCTGATAAACTTGAACTGCAAGCCGTTTGGCATAAATCGGCGTTGGCTTGTATCACTGTGCTGTTGGGCGTGGTTGTCTTCATTATGGTTTATGTTAAGCGGAAAAACCGACTGCTGAAACAAAATGAGAAGAAACTGAAAGCATTGACTGAACAGTTATACAATATTAATAGTCAACAGGCAAAGGATAATAAGGCTCTTACAAACTCGAATACCGAACTTACGAACTCGAACACCGAGTTAACGAACTCGAACACCGAGCTCTCAAAGACGAACACCGAGCTCTCAAAGACGAACACCGAGCTCTCAAAGACGAACACAGATCTTTCAAATACGAATACAGATCTTTCAAATACGAATACCGAACTCTCAAACTCGAATGCAGAACTTGCAAATACCATTGCAAAGCGTGAGAATATGGCAAATGCTTATATTAATCTTTGCTATCAATATATTGAGAGATTAGACAACTTGCGTAAGTTGGTTATCAGGAAAATCAAGGCCAATCAGCAACAGGAATTGTTGAGCATGCTTTCTTCGTCAAAACGTACTGTGGAAGCAAATCAAAATTTCTTCTTGCAGTTTGATAAAATATTCTTGTCGCTCTATCCTTCGTTTATAACAGAGCTGAACACCTTGCTCGTGCCCGAGGCACAAATACAGCTTCAAGACGAAGACGAACTAACCCCAAGCTTGCGCGTAGCGGCCTTGATACGTTTGGGCATTACTGAAAGTGCAAAGATAGCGGGTATCTTGTCTTACTCGCCACAAACGATATACAACTATCGTTCTGCGCTTAAGAATAATGCTATAGATAAAAATCGCTTTGAAGAGAATCTGCAAAAATTATGTTTGGTGTATTAACGGTTCAATAGAGCAAAAAACTTGAGATAATGGGGGTGTGAAAGCAAGGCGATTATTGTTTGGAACAAACTAAAAATGGGAGAAAGCTTGGCTGTAGCCTTGCTTTCACCCATTTATCCCCCAATTTTTTCCTTACAGCTTGCTCTCCAGCATCACGATGTCGCCATCGGTAGAGGTGGTGATGATGTGGTGCTTGTCGGCGGTGGTGACGGTGTTCACGAGCGAGTTGCCCACTTTGTAGGTCCATTTCAGAAGCCCTGTCTTGTCGTCAAGAGCCAGGATGAGCCCCTCCTTGGTGCTGCTGTAGACCGTGCCGTCGATGACAGGCATCATGGTCGACGCATGCTCGTAGCCGAAGCCACAGTTGGTAGCCCACAGCTCCAGAGGCTCTGCTGCCGTGGCCTTGTAGCACACGATGCTGTCTTGCATGGTCTTGGCGAAGATGCGCTGTCGGTCAGCCGACATGCCTATGCTCTCGCGCACCTTCGACTGGAACGTGCGCCACAGCGTCTTGCCGTCCTTCAGGCCGATGGCTGTGAGGGCGCGTTGCGGGTCGGCAATGAAGATGGCCTCCTTGTTTGCCACGGGCCACACCTGTGCCGGCGAGTAGTGAAGACCGCCCTTCGGGTGCTTCCATGTCCACAGCAGCTTGCCGTCTTTCTCGCTGAGAGCGTAGAGGTTGCTGTCCCATGCGCCAAACACCACCATGCCCTGTGTGAGCAATGGCCGTGTCACGATGTAACCCTTCACGCCGTCAAAGGTCCAGCGCTCCTTGCCTGTGCGTGCGTCGATGGCGTGCATCTTGTGGTCGCTGCCGCCAATGAAGGCTGTCTTGCCGTCTGTAGCCACGGCGCCCATGACGGGCAGGTCGGTCGTGATCTGCCACAGCTCGCGCCCCGTGCGGGCATCAAGACCATATATGCGGTCGCCCGTGGTGCCGAAGACCACGGTGCCGTTGACCACGGCTGGTGTGCCGACAATCTTCTTGTCGGCCTGAAAGTGCCAGCCCTCATGGCCCGTGGCCTTGTCGTAAGCTGTCATGCGGCCCGTCACGTCGCCCACGAACACGCTGTTCTTCCAGCACACGGCAGAGGCGTAGATGCTTCGTCCGCTCTTCACGCGCCACTGCTCGCCCACTTTGTCGGCATACTTGGTGTTGCAGCTGAAGTCGGGATATTCGTCTGCATGTCCCTGAGGGTCATAATATTGCTTCTTCAGCGAGATGCCGCCCCAAGGACGAGGCTCCTCGCCGACGTTTTTCTCTGCCACGGTGAGCGAGTCGGCGGTAACATTCCACAGACTGTAGCCCACTTTGCCGTTGCCGTCCTTGAGGTTGGAGCGTGAGAGGAAGCCCGGAATGCCGTCATAGAAGAACGCCTTGTTGCGGTGGTAGTGGCCTCCGATGAACGCCTTGACGTTTAGTTTTCTGAAGGCATCGGTCACCTCGTACCAGTTGTCGAGGTCGCCCTTGAGCATGGGGTAGTGGGTTGCAATGAACACCTTCTTGCCCTGGCCGTTTTTGCGCACCTCGTCGCAGACCCAACTGATGTCTTGTGGTGCCACATGGCCCAGCGCCATCTTGATGAACGGTCCCGAGGTGAAGCCGAGGAAGAGGGTGCCCTTGTGTTCAAACTCCATGCGCTCGCTGCCGAACAGCTGGCTAAACTTTGCCATGCCCGACTCGCTCCATGTCGTCTCGTGGTTGCCTGTGAGCACATAATATTTCTTGTTCAGAGCCTTCAGAGCATCGGCAAGCTGCTCCAGTGAGGCGTTGTCGCCGTTGTCGGCAAGGTCGCCCGTGATGAGCACAAAGTCGACATTGGGGTTCTTGTTGATGTCGGCAATGGTCATGTTGAGATACTCCAACGGCTTGGGGTCGTTGCTGTTGAGGTGAATGTCGGTTACTTGTGCAAAGGTGAACGGCTCCTGTGCCCAGCCTTGAACGACGGCGAGGACGGCGAGCGCGATTGTCAGTAATAGATTTTTTGTCTTAATCATGATTTTTTGGTTATTTGTTTTTTTACATTTTCGTCATGTGATAGCCCAACGCGTTAAGTTCCATGGCCACGCCCATGAGGTAGAGCTGATGGAGGGCGGCAACATAGGTGCGGAAGGCCTCGGGCGTGCCTGGCTCAAGGTGCAGGTGCATGATGGCGTTGTAGGTTCGTGAGGCACACTCGGCCACGGTGTCGTTGACCTTGTGCTCAGCCTCGGGCGTGAGCAGGAGCACCTGACGAAGAATGTATTCGTCCATGTGGTCGAAATCGATGCGGTCGCGCAGATACTTGTACAGGTCCTCCACCTTACTGTATAACGCCCAATCTTCATCCCAATATTTCGCCACGGCCATGCCGATATACATCATCCACCCGAGCGAGGCGGTGGGGTAGGCGGTAAACTCTCTCACGCCGTCGGGCATGTAGCTCTGTGCCAGCTTGGGCCACAGCTCCTCAAGGTCGGGAGCTTCGGGCAGGCGTTCATCCACTTGTCCTGTAGACGTGAGGTAGCCGTGCAGGTCACGGCGAAACAGCTGTTCTGTCTTTTCGTTGTCGTATGTTGTCTTGTTGTCCATTTTCGCTATGTTTGTTGTTTGCAGTTGTGGTGAAAAGTTATGAGTTTTTCCAATTTTGTGGCTAAATTACGAAAAATATGTCAATTGAGCAATTTATTGTAGGCAAATTGATTTATTTGCATTATCTTTGCAAAAAATAAGCTGCACCTCGGCAGAGCTCGCAAGCAAGCTTGCATCTCTGCTCTCGGTTTGCATTATTTGTTTTTCATTTTTTTGAGTCTTGATATATGTGGAACAGAATAAAATATCTTTTATCCTATTTTTTGCTGGTGTGGGGATTCTTCCTCATACAAAAGCCTGTGTTCATGGCCGTGAACGCATCTAAGAGTTATGCGCTGACCGACTATCTGAGCGTCATGTGGCATGGCGCCGGACTGGATGCCACCACCACGGGCTACCTTACCATCCTGCCGTTCCTGCTCACCGTGGTATCGGTGTGGTACCGGCATCTGCCGTTCCGCAAGGTCATGACGCCCTATTATGTCATCGTGATGCTCCTCATAAGTGCCATCTTCGTTGGCGACCTGTCGCTGTTCTCGTTCTGGGAGAGCAAGCTCGACGCGTCAATTTTTATCTATATCGACTCGCCGAAGAACGCCATGGCCAGCGTGTCGGGCGGTTACATAGCTGCACGCATAGGCATGATCGTAGGGCTGACTGCCGTGATGAGCGCTCTGCTGTGGCTCATCACCCCGAAGATTCTTGAAAAGATAAACATGATAGGTCAGCAGCTCGTTGCCACGCTGTGTGCTCTGCCCTTGGGCGCGTTGCTCTTTCTTGTTATAAGAGGAGGCTTCCGCGTATCTACAGCCAATGTGGGCGATGCCTATTTCAGCAACGACCAGTATCTGAACCTCTCGGCCATAAACCCGGCGTTCAACCTGTTTGCAAGCACAGAACGACAGGCACGCTATGAGGACGAGTTCAACTTCTATGACGAGCAGCGACGCGCACAGCTCATGAAGGGCCTGTATGACACCAACGACACCAACACCACACAGGTGCTCGAAACGCAGCGCCCCAACATCCTCGTGATCTTCATGGAGAGCTTCGGCGCCACGATGATTGAACGTCTTGGCGGCGAGAAGGGTGTGGCGCCCAACCTTGAGAGTCTGGCCGACAACGGCGTGTTCTTCTCGCGCATCTTCGCCAACAGCTTCCGTACAGACCGAGGCACCGTATGCACGTTCAGCGGCTTCCCCGGCTTGCCCACGCTGTCGCTCATGAAGGTGTCAAACCTCTGCCAGCAGTTGCCTAACATCGCAAACACGTTGGGACAGGCGGGCTATGAGACCGACTTCCTCTATGGCGGCGACATCAACTTCACCAACATGCAGGGCTATCTGCGTGCTGGAGGATTCCAAAAAATAACATCGCAGGACGACTTCTCCCTGACCGAGCGCAACTACAGCAAGTGGGGTGTGCCCGACGGCATAACCTTCAACCATCTCTACGACATGCTCAAGAAGCGCGAGAACAGCAAGAAACCGTGGTTCACAACGTTCCTCACGCTGAGCAGCCATGAGCCGTTTGAGGTGCCGTACAAGAAGTTTGAAGATGCCCATTTCAACGCCTTTGCCTACACCGACCATTGCATTGGCGAGTTTATAAGACGCTTCCGCAAGACCAAACAGTGGAAGAATACGCTTATCGTCCTGCTGCCCGACCACGGCATACCTTATCCTAAGGAGGGCGAGAGGTTCAGTCCGCGCTTCTTCCGCATACCGATGATCTGGACGGGCGGTGCCGTGCGCCAGAAGATGACGGTTGAGAAGATCATGAACCAGACCGACCTTGCCGCCACGCTCTTGGCACAGCTCGGTCTGAAGCATGACAACTTCTTGTTCAGCCGTAACGTGCTGAGCGAGAGCTACACCTATCCGTTCGCGTTCTACAGTTTTGTTAACGGCTTCTGCTTCCTCGACAACACGGGCGTGAGCGTTTACGACAACGCCTCGAACAAGGTGTTCTTCAACGTGGCTCCCGAGGGCGACAGCGTGCGCGTGCAGAAGGGCAAGGCCATCTTGCAGACGCTCTACGACGAGGTGGGACAGATGAACAGCAAGCGTTATAAGTAGGTGTTCAAAATAAAAAATAAGTTGGTGTCATGCAAGATTTTTCTTTCGCTCACGTTTCGTTATTAAAAACGAAGGAAAATTTTTATAGACAGCAATGACGATAAAACAAATAACGACATATCTGCTCATGGCTTTGGCTGTGCTCGTGACAGGCTGTAGCGATGAGGCACAAGACAACGGGGGGCTTGGCGCCCCGAATGCCACCACCTTGGTGGCACGATATGAGGGCGAGTGGAAGGTAGGCAATCATTATGCCGGCAAGGGCGAGGTGGGTGTCTATTCTACGGGCTTCGACCTCTCGACCGTCCCCTACGCTGCCATCTTGCGCATGGCCATGCCACACCGTAACGTGGAGTGTGACGCTGACAAGGGCTATGTGGTGCCTTACAACAACATTGGCTATTCGCAACACGCCGTCTACATGAAGCTCGGAGCAAGCCAATGGCTCACAAAGGCAACCGTTGACGGAAAAACCTATTCGGCAATATTGTATATGGCGCAGCCCTCGGGGCAGCAAACGGCTTATCCTAACGCCACGTTCTCGAAGGTGTCGGGTGTCTACAGCATGGTGTTTCCGCTGCTTAAGGTGGAGCTTCTTGGCAGCAAAGGTGAGCTGTGTGAGACCGTGGATGCCGACTTGCAGATTACGTTTACAACAACAACAAAGAAAAAATGATGTGGGTTTCGCGTGGCTATAAACATGCGAAACTTTAATAACAAGGAGATTTTGGAAGCAGAAGAGCTGCTCGTAAGTAGGATAAAGGAGGGCGACCGCACAGCCATGCGCACGCTCTACGACCGCTATTCGGGATATGTCATGGCCGTTGCGCTGCGATATGTTCCGGACAGGGACGATGTGCAAGATGTTGTGCAAGACAGCTTTGTCAAAATCTTCACATCAATAGGCTCTTTCTCTTACCGCGGCGAAGGGTCGCTGAAGGCGTGGATGGGGCGCATCGTGGCAAACATGTCGCTCGACTTTCTGCGGAAGAACAAGACGCTTAGCTTCACCTCCGATTTGCCAAACATTGCCGATGAGCCCGAGCCCGACATCGGCGGCGTGAGCGACGAGGCGCTCATGAGCATGATTGCGCGGCTTCCCGATGGCTACAGGGTGGTGCTCAACATGTTTGTGTTTGAACAGATGAGCCACAAGGAGATAGCGCAACGGCTCGGGATAAAGGAGAACTCGTCGGCATCGCAATATTTTCACGCGAAGAAATTGCTCGGCAAGATGATTAACGATTACATTAAAAAGCAACAATAAGGCAACAATATGAAACACAACGGTTTTGCAGAACAGATGCGACAGCGGCTCGGCAATGCTGAGGCTGACGTGCCGGAAGGTCTGTGGGATGCCATTGAGCAGAAGCTCGACGCGCAGCCTGCGGCAGCTCCGCAGATGACCATTGCCAAGACACCGCGACGTGTGGTGCTCAGACGATGGGCTGTGGCTGCATCGGTGGCTATTGTTGCCGGTGCCGGGCTGTGGTGGTATGCGCACGATGATGACACGCTGCCTGGCGGAGCAAAGGCGTTGGGCGTGGTGGCTTATGACAACGCCGAGGTTAACCCCGCGGTTTCGAAAAGGGCTGCCAGGACGGGGCTTTCGGAAAATTATAATCTTTCTGTGGGTTCCAATTCTTTAAACGGATCCAATGTGTCTGTAGGTTCCAATCTTTCAGACGGTTCAAACCATTCGGGTGGTTCAAACCCTTCAAGCGGTTCAAACGCCACAATGGTAGCCCAGTATATGTCTCGTCGCGCTGACGGTGGTGCCGACATGGTCGCGATGGCCGATAACGACAGCAAGGCTGTTGTTGCTCAGACTTTCACAGATGAGAGTGGCAATGGTGTCGCGCCTTCTAAGGATGTGACGGACCAAGAAGCAAAGGCTGAGGCAAAGCGTGGGTTAAAGGAAGAGAGCAGGGCGGCTGCAAGGAGCATGACGAACAGACGGGCGCTGACAACGGCGACGGGACGCTCTGCCGCAACGGCGATGAGGCGCTCTGCCGCAACCGAAGAACAGTTCCCACGACGCGCAGAAAATGGCGGGTCGAAATGGCAGTTTGGTGTTGGCACATCGGGCAACATGACTCGCTATTCGTCTACTAACGGCATCATGCCTGTGCGCTATTCGGATGTAGCCATGGCGCAGGGTAGCAGCAACGCTTATTTTAGTGCTGAACCTCTGCAACGCGACTGTAAGGAGACGACGAAGCACGACATGCCCGTGTCGTTTGGCGCAACGGTGTCTTATGCCCTTAACGACCGTCTCGCCCTTACCTCAGGTCTTGTCTACACGCTTGCCACCTCGTCCTTCGAGCACGGCACGTCAAGCAACGCCTCTAAGGATGAGCAGACTCTTCATTATGTAGGCATACCACTCACGGCAAGCTACACCATCTGGAGCAACAGTTGGCTTAAAACCTATGTTAATGCGGGTGGACAAGCCGACTTCAACGTGTCGGCAAAGGTGGAGACGGAGGGTCACACAACCGACATAGACAAGGATCGTGCGCAGCTGTCGGTCGGTGCTGCCGCTGGCGTGCAGCTAAACGTCATCAAGCAGATGGGTGTGTATGTGGAGCCCGGAATGAGATATTATTTCGACAACGGCAGCAACGTGCAGACCGTGTTCAAAGAACATCCTTGCAACTTTAGTTTGCAGATGGGATTGAGGTGGAACTTTTAAAGGTAAAAAGGCTTTTTTTTAAGGTAAAAAGGTAAAAGGGTAAAAAGGTAAAAAAAAGCTGAGGCATGCTTGTGGCTTGCGCTCAGCTTTGTTTTATTTATTCATCAATCTATTTTCAATCTCTTCATCATCACCTTTTCATCATCACCTTTTCATCATCACCTTCTTCGTTATCCTCTTGTTCTGTCTTTTTCTTGAGGTAGCTTTCTTTTAGTTTAGCATGACGCATGTTTCGGCGTTACAAGTGGAGCATTCTGTCTGACGGCTCTTGCGCTCGCAGTAGCGCTCACATTGGGCGCAGATGTCATAGCCTAACATGGCACCAAGTATGAAGTCTTCCTCGGGGGTAAGTTGGCAGAGAGGCTTCGTTATCATCAAGCGTATGGCATCAAGACATTCTTTCTTGCCAAAAAACAGGTTCAGACGGTCGTTACCTACAGGCTGGATGATGTAGCTTATGTTCTGGTGCTGCAATCGTGTGACGGCAAACTGCTCATAACGCTTGTTGAAGGTGAAAAGCACCATTCGGCGCACACCTTTCTTAAACTCGTAGATGTGGTTGACCAAAACTTTCATGTCTTCGGGCAGACGGGTGGTGTCTTGCTGTGTTGCTGATGATGGATAATTCATTTGCTTATGATTTTTATTGAAGCTCCATAAGCTTCACACTTATGGAACTTCAACTGGGGGAATTATTAATTTTTCTTTTTTTTCACTCACAAAACGTGATGCATAGAGATAAGATGCTCACATGGAGCTTAGAGTGATGGCTTGATGCTTTCAAGCCAGGCATCGATGCGCTCTTCTGTCTTGTCGTCCTCGTTAACGTTGTCGAGGGCAAGGCCAACAAACTTGTCTCCTTCCACAGCTTCGCTCTCATCGAAGGTGTAGCCGTCGGCAGACACGCCGTCAAGAACAGTTGCTCCTGCTTCCTTTGCTGCATCATAGAGTTCCTTCATGCCGCCACAGAAGGTGTCGGGATAAGACTCGCTGTCGCCGCAGCCAAACAGAGCCACGGTCTTGCTGCTGAGGTCGGCGCTCTTAAGCTCTTTCACGCCGTCATACCAGTCGTCTTGCATCTCGCCTGCTCCCCATGTAGAGGTTCCGAGAATAAGGTTGTCATGACTTGCTATTGCGTCGGCATTAAGGCTTGCGGCGTCAATGATGTCTGCCCCAAGTTTAGAGGCGATGGTCTCGGCTATCTCTTGGCATGTGCCTGTAGACGATCCATAAATTACAATTGTTGGTTTCATCTTTATTCTTTTTAAAATTTACTTTTCGTTTTCCTTTTATTTTCTTTTTCCTTTTCGTTTTCTTTTTCGTTTTCTTTTAATTCGCGTTTCCTTTTCCTTTTCGTTTTCTTTAAAAACAAGCTTTCTTCAAATTGTTGTTGAATCTTATTTTCGTTTGCAAAGTTACAGTCTTGGCACAACATCCGCAATACCTAAAAATGAGGGTTTTTTAAAGGTAAAAAAGGTAAAAAGGCTTTTTAAAGGTAAAAAGGTAAAAAGGTAAAAAAAGGCTGGCGCCTTGGAAGGGAAGAATGAAGAGGGAGGAGGGAAGAGGAAAGAGTGAAGAGGGAAGAGTGAAAAATCTTTTTAAAGGTAAAAAGGATTTTTAAAGGTAAAAAAGTAAAAAGGTAAAAAAGGATGGCGCCTTGGAAGGGGAAAACGAAAAGTAAAAAAGTAAAATAGTGAAAAAGTGAACAATCCAATGATTTATTAAAAGCTGAGCCTTCTTTAAAAAGAAAAAGGTAAAAAGGTTTTATGGCGTTAGCCTTTTTTTACCTTTTTACCTTTTATTTTTTTTAGCAATAATCTAAAATAGCCTTAGCTATTGGATTTTTCGCTTTTCACTTTTCGTTTTTCACTTAATTATTTCTCTCCCACCGTTTCCATGGTCTTCTTAAGCAGTTCCCAGAATGGAGCAACGGTAGATATGCAGCAACGCTCGCCTGTGGTGTGTGGAGAGCAGAGCGTTGCTGCATAT
>ERZ1023633.835-NODE-835-length-11216-cov-9.517696_pt1 | contig 11216 bp, 5 predicted proteins | sample MGYA00380333_ERZ1023633 | MGnify/ENA primary metagenome ERZ1023633 (study PRJEB33179, sample SAMN07448972) | human gut metagenome | biome: Human-gut; feature: Human associated habitat; material: Faeces | host: Homo sapiens | place: India: Bhopal | collected...
TGATGGGTATCGCTGATAGGAGCGGCAGCCACCGCTGATAGGAACGAGGGCTATCGCTGATAGGAGCGACAGCCATCACTGATAAAAACGATGGACATCTGAAAAGAGAGCATATCACAATCAGGGCAAATCCGCAAAATAATACCACTATCAGAGCAAGTTTGGAATACCCTTAGGGCTAATTACAGAATAACGGAAGAATTCCAGCCACTACCAAAGCAACATCTCGCATTACAACATTCTGCAGTTCAAAAAGTTACGCAAATTTTTCTCCTTATACATTATACATATATAGGGGAAATGAATACGTTTTATATCTATCTACATCATACGTAATGCGTGAGGAGGATTATTTTTTTTATTTTTCTGCTTTTTTTTTGAGAAAAAATTTGTTCGTATCAGAAAAAAGTTGTAATTTTGCATTCGTAAAGCTCAGAGAACGTGTTTCTCATCCCGATACAATGTATTGGAAAAGCTTTTTGTAAGTAACTTCAAGAATACACTCTAAGTACAAAGGGTTGGCCCCCTTTTTAGAGAATCCAAATTGAAATGCTTACCGGGCATTCTATGCCTGTTGTTTCGATTCTGAAATAACGGCATGGAAGAGAAGTAGGCAAATTTGGATAAAGTTGAGGAAGCGCGCCAATTCCCTTATTATTAAGGTCAATGTTTTCTTCAGTCAGTATTATTTGCCCACTTTGACTCCTTGCCGTCTTTAATAATAACAACTACGATTCGCCCACAGTTCTGGACAGGTCGCTAACAATCTTAAAGTAAAGATAGTAATGAGTATTAAGTTTAAACCAGACTCGACCCTATCGGCCGAACCTTTCCCTTCTGCACCAGCAGAAAAGAACATCATCACACTCTTAGGAGTGCAAGGGCTTTCCCACAATGATTATTCCATTGTGGAACTAAAAGTTATGTTGCAGCTCATCAAGCATGCACAGAAGGTGATTGTCAACTACGTCATCCCAAAGCGTGTGAGCCACAACGGATTCTATTTCACTTCTGAGCAACTGGCTGCAGGTCACACCATTGTGGAGATGAAGCTCTCCGAGCTGGACATCACCGGAGGCAAGCACTGCGCCCAGTTGCGACAGGTGATTACCCAGATGCCGAGAAAACCTATCGAACTGCCTTTCAAGGTGGGCAATCAGACGGGTTATCGCCTCTTCGACTGCCTGTTTGAGAGCGAGGTATATAAGAACCGTCAGGGCAGATGGATGGCGAAGTTCATCTTCGGCAACAATCAGCTCCGATTCTTCTACAGCTTCAGCAAGGGTGCCAGCAAGATTGATCTGAATGTAGTTCAGAAGTGCAAAAGTGCATCGAGCATCAAGCTCTATCTCCTTTCCAACTGCTGGGCGATGAAAGGCTACACTATGATCAAGCCTGAAAACCTGATGGCGCTGATGCATGGCAGAAAAGACTACTATGCTTCGTGGTCGGAACTGGAACGTAAGACGATCCGCTTTGCCTGCAAAGACCTGAAGCGCCTCTACAATCACCACATCATCGACTTCTATCTCACCTACCAAGCCTTCTTCCGTGAAGAGGGAGAAAAGAAGCATCACCACATGCCGGATCACATCACCTTTACGCTTCACGACCGCAGAAGTACTGGAGACACAACGGGTGGCGGCAAGATTCCGGATGAGTTGGTAGTAGCCCGCATCAAATTGAAAATAAGACTGATACTCAGCTACAAAGTAGAAGAAAGCTGTGCTATCAAGTTGAGCAACCGACTTTCTCTCGACATGCTAGGCGAGCTGAACGACTGGTTTATCCGCAAGGATTATTACCTGCACAAATGTGAAGTGGAGCATAAAAAGATCAGAACTGGTGCCTATATAGCCAAGGCCTTGGATGGCTTTTTCAAGGATCATCATGCGTAGATGAAGTTTGCTTATGGAAATATCGAATCGTATGTATAGCAAGACGGAATTGGGCTTGCTCTTTTTTCCGGAAGCCACCAGCAAGGCGACAGCTCGCCGCCATCTGATGGATTGGATCAAGCGTTGCATTCCTTTATGGGATGAGTTGAAGAAGCAGGGATACCTGGTTGGCTGCCAATATTTTTCGCCCCGGCAGGTAGCTGTAATCTTTGAATATCTGGGAGAGCCGGATGAAAGCTGACTCCTCCCGCCAGATGGTGTCTTCTTGAAGGTACCATTCTTATCGGTTGGTATAGGAATGGGAACAGAAAGAATCATCCCCCAACCTGCAAACTGCAGGCTGGGGGATTTGCTTATGTGTGATAGAGATATTAGCTGTACCACAGTACAGCCTCACTTAAAAAATCATCTTATAGTCCTTACTGCTACCATCTGTCAATTCTATGTGTATGATTTGAATGCCTGTGGCTATGCTCGCCTTTAAACACCTCGAACCATTTCCCTGTACCCTGCTGATGATTCTGCCATTCAGGTCTATGACCTTAACACTCTTGAGCAGACCGCAGGCAGATTGCACGAGGACAGAAGAACCTTCCTGAACAATACTGATGCGCTGATCTGTATCGACAGATGTCACATCTGTACTTCCATAACGGCTTCTGATAACAAATCTGCCTAACGAGGTCTCGGCATCCGCAATAATGAGAGGAGAATCGAGTGAATAATCGGCACCCGAAAGCATATCATGGAGAACATATCCGCTCATATCAACACCCTGAATAGGTTTTACCTCGATACGGATGCTATCCTTTTGCGACAGACAGATTCCTAAAGATGTAGCGCCAGTCATCGGAAGGATATCGTAAGCCTGACTCTGCTGAATACCAAATACCTTCAAAGGTGACTTCACTTCACTATCCAGAAGAGTTGGAACCAATACAGAGTTCTTGAAAGAAGAACCGGCAGAAACATCATAAGCAGTTTCTGAATTTTCCATCACCAGCATAGCTGCTGATTTGCTTCGCGTCTTCAGGCTTTCCACACACACTTTCAGTCCCTTGGTTTCAGCAGGTTTACTTTCCTCAGTAGCCTTCTTGCTTCCACCAATCATTTCTGGGGTGAGCAGCAGGGTGATTTGCGTACTCGGCTCATCATTTGTGGTAACATAGAATGCCTGCATTGGGGCGATGGTGGTGGCGTTGCCCGTAGAAGCGACCTTGCTTACAGTCTGCTCTTCCATACCTCCTAATTCATTCTCTACTTCCACCTTCACACTGTTCACGTTATCATTCACCTCCAGGAACTTCTGGATATTCAGGCGGCTCATGAATGGGTTGCCCAGCACGAAGGTCTGCGTAGGAATATCCGATTTCAGCGTAATCGGATACTCGCTCTGCCCCACGAACACCGTGCGGTTTTCCGTCACTTCCTTGCCTTCCGACAGATACTTATATTCCATCGTCAAATCGCCCGGAAAATCCCGTTCGTAGATGAAGCGGTTTATCTTATTTGCATCTTTCGTCACTGTTTCACTAGCCACTTTCTCCTGATCGTAATCCACGAAGTAACTATATTCTTTATGCGACTTAGGCAGGCGGATACTGAACTTATTGGTAGCCGGCAGATTGCCGTTGTCTATCCACATAGAGAAGCCTTCACCCATACCGTAAGGCTTAGCCACGGCATTGAAGTTGTGCGACCAGGTGGCCTCGTTCACGGCAAGCGTTTCATCCGTCAAGCCTGCATTCCCCTTGCTATCGAGAGAATAGATCTTGCCAGGATGCGCAGCCGCCCAGAGGCGCTGGTAGATGCTCGGGTTGAAGCGCTGTTCCTTCCAGTTTTCTTCGTTCAGATCCTCGAAGTATTTCGCCTTCGTGGTGTCGGCAGGCATGAACATATCGCCCGTGTACATCTGCTTGAGCGGCGCACTCAGCAGATAGTAATGGTTCGGCTTCTGCTCCAGTTCTACCCATGCCTTGCGATAGTTGAGCGAAGGCACGTTATCCACCGCCGAACGGGGTTCGAAGAAGATGTCCTTGCAGCAGTAGTCGGCTGGCTTCACTGGCGTGCCCAGCATTGGGAAGTTATCGGCATCCGACGAGATGATGGCGTTGGTGCAGCAGTAAGGCGAACCGTCGCTCCAGTTGTCCCATTTGTTCCATTCATTGGTAGATGCACTCGGAAGCCATCGGGTCTGTAATGGATGAACCTGATATACTACTGAAGAGAGTGGCGTCCAGCTGCCGTCGAAGAAGGTGAGCTGATATTCGCCCGGCTCCTTGGTGGTGTAGGTATATTGGATATTGTTCTTGGTGTCTGATGTAGAATGCAGAGACACGATGCCATTATCTCCCGCATTCTTATCACCGAAGTAAAGATGATAATCTACTCCGGTTAATCCGGTAGCAGTTACGACAATCTTATCTCCTACGCATACATTGTTGACAACGATATCGTCTACACCATCTACGCACGAGTTGTTGTCCTTACAGTCAGGAATACCATCATTATCAATATCACCACGTGTCACGAGTCCGTAGAATTTCTGCACATCCAATGCGCCTAAAATTTTGCCTAAAGTAAATCGCACCTCGTCATACGCTTTCTTTGGCTGAAGGAAGAGGATATTCTTATCGCCATAACCCGCTACTTTAGCGGAAATCACGTCCCAGTCGGTAAATTTATCTCCCGTAGAATTACCGTCTTTGAAGGTTTCTACCGTTAGCCAGTCTCCTACGTTTACGGCTGCCAGGAAAGTCTTGTTGTCAATGACAATTCCCAGCTGATGATGATAGTCGAGTGTTCTACCCATCTTTACGGCGAATGTTTGACCAACTCCCAGACTTACCGTATTGGCAACCGCCATATAGGTATTCAAGTCATCATCCACCAGATAACCTAAGTTATCATCTACAGTAGCCACACTCACCGCTCCGCCAAATTTGGTTTCATTAGCATTGATGGTAGTATGTGAATGATTATGCGACATCACCATACTGCTACATGCAAGTGGCGAAGAACAGTCATCGGAAGCCTCCTCGATAAAGGCATAGTAGATACGGAGTTTAGAAACGCCCAGATTGACTGCACCCGAATACCAAAGTTGGAACTCGTCCATCTGGGTTAGATCTCCATTCTTGTCTTTGGAAGGCACCTCGATGGAATATCTCATTTTCTGCACTTTCTCAGAACCTATCAGGTCGGCACTGATGGCATTGTTCTCGTCTATCAGATGGCGATATATTTCCTCGCCGTCATGATAGCATCTTATCTGCAAGAACTCCAGTGCATGCAGGTTCAGCACCGTTCCCGTGGCTTCTACCACGAATCCGATGCGCTTAGGTTGAGCTCTCTTGACGGCTTCCGGCTCTGATTCACCTTCGTGTCGGCCGGTAGCATCATATATCAGACTACCCTTCTCTATTCTTTTGATACCGATGATGCCCAGGTTGTTGCCCAGGTTGAGACCGCTGATGTATTCTGCATACGAAGTATCATCCTTGTTGAGAATATTCTGAGGATTTTGGAGATCGGAAATGGAAATCAGCGAACCTGAGGTAGCGTGCTTGTCGGTGGAGAGAGCATAGACGGCTTTTTCAGTATCGTTGATAAGCGGTTTGCCGCACAGCGTTTCACCCTTTCCGAATTCACCTACGGTAATGGTGGTTTCATCATAACATCCGTCCTGAGCCGTGGCCATGAAGGTATATTTGCCCGGCAGCATGCCGGTTACATGGCCATCGGCAGTCACCTTCACGGGAGTGGTGTTCAGGATGTCGTTGCCATTCGAATCCCAGGCATTCACCAGCTTCCATGTTACGCTTACTTTCGGATTAGAACGGAGAGTAAACGAAGTCTGCGACCCGCAGATGTTGCTGCTGATGGTAGGATTGATGGGGCACCGGTGGGATACATCTGGAGCCATTCTTACGAATCCATAGTGGATGCCGATGACGCCTGCATCTACTCCGAGAACCGTAAGGAATCTGATTTCGCATCCTGAAAACGGCACCTTTGCCTTGATGCTCACCGTTCCGTCGCCAATCTGCACCAGCGAGAGGTGGAGCACCTGGGCAGAAATCGTTTCTTCCTGCACCTTGTTTCCCTTGTGGTCGAAGAGCAGCACGTTGACCCATGTTCCTGCATTGAGGCTCAGCAGGGCATCCATCTTGTATTTGAAGCCAGCCTCCATGCCAGCCTCGAATGCTTCGCCTTGCGGGTTCTTGTCGTTCTGCATCATAAACTTGGCTCCGCCCTGGTAACCTATGTCAAGAAGAGGGACGATGGTGGCGAAATTGTCCAGATTATCATCTGTCATCTTCTTTATATCGTTGTCAAGGAAAGGCAGGGGGATGCCGAGGATAATAGGGCGCCAGCCTTTCATCTCTTTGAGCGCCACCTGCTTGTCGCCTTCGGAATATTCGTTGTATTTTTTGATGCCTCCATCGGTGATGGTAAACTCCGTAGATTCGCCCACGAAGGCATATTTGATTTTCAGAATATTCGCCACTTCTGCCTGAATGCCGCCCGAGCAGTCGAGAGTGATTTCATCGAAGAGCCAGTCGCTTTCAGCAGTCAGCATGGCGCAGATGTTGTCGGAACCCGGTATCTGGAGCAGCTTCAGCGTTACTCCCGAACCATCCTGTCCTTCTCTCACCGCCTTTACGCCCTTCAGTTTGCCGTCGCGATAGAATCCGATGGAGAATGCCTTGACTACATCGAGGCTCAGCACGCTGCTACCCGAGCCAGCCACGATGGTAAAGCCTGCCACCGTTCCCTTGGAATAGTAATTATCCATATCTTTTACACTTACTATCGGGTCTACGGTTACCCCTGCTCGTACCACGGAGTTCACCTGTGCATAGTTGTCGAGTGAATCGTCGGTAAGGGCGCCCATATCCTTTGCCCAGCTGCCTACGCCTACCACACCAATCAATTTGTTAATGGTGCACGATTCGCCTGTAAGGGCACGGCGGTTGCGCAGTTCACGGAATGTCATGTTGCCATATTTGGGGTCATTGTTGAACTTCACAAAATGGTCTTGGGGCTTGTCGGTTTGCAGATCATCCCAGTTGTTGGTCCAGATGGGTTTCTTGCACTCCATGAACGAGTCTCTAACGGCAGCACTCTCGAAATAGGGACTGGTGTTGTCATCCTTGGGTTGTGCCGCCTGGATAGAGGCGGGCACAACCATCAGGAATGCCAACAAAAATGATATGAAAGTTTTGTATATAAAATGCAGTTTCATTGTCTGTTTGATTTTAAAACATAGCATAACGTCTTGATAATTCTCTTGATCTTAATCGAGCAAATGTCTGGAGTCTGTAAGTGTCTTTTGCTCATCGTATGTGAAGACATATTTATGGTTTCGCCTCAGATAGAAGAGGTTGCTGACTCCATCTACCACGATAACGCCCGTGGCTGCTTCAGAAGACATCATATCCTTTGCCTTTATCTGATAATTGTGGGCGAAAGGTAAGGCTTTGAGGCCTATTCTCACGGCAAGATGTGTCTTGCCTGGCAGCACAAATGCCTTGAGAACCACTTCGTTGCCTTCACCTGGGAAGGGGGCATAGGCAATGGCGGTATAGGAGCCTCCCTTTTCTGAATACTTTTTGATAGGTACACTGCCCTGCTTAAAACCGTCGTAGCTGGTAAGAGGCATCTGGGTAAGCACGGTGTCGGCAAGTAGGCAATACCATTGCGTCTGCGCTGTAATGCTGTAATAGGCATGAGTGATATGAACCTCCACTTCTGCCATGCCTCTATAGAGTGTTCCTACAAGCGGCGTAGGGGTGTTGTTTTCCAGATTTTCCTTCTGGTAATCAGCAGAAGAGATGATTGGATTTTGGGTGGCATCTCCCTGCTGGTAGAGGGTGCCATAGAAGAGCTGCGGCACCGTGATGAGCCGGCGGCTCAAGCAATCTGCATTATTCAGTATGAGACCTACTTTTTTTAGATAGTCAAGCCAGTTGTTGGGGGTGTCGGTTCTGCCTTTATCATTAACCAGGTAACTCGCAAACGTGGCATTGAACTCCTGAAATGTAGTGCCCCTCTTGATATTGAGCATATCATTGGTTATCACATTGTTTTCCTCATACTGCGGATAGGGCGATTTCTCCTGGCTATTGTAAGCGAGGGCAATGATGCGATATTCGTAGCCCCTGCTGATGCCGAATTTGCCCTTTACCACATAGTGCTTGTGGGGATTTCCCGAAAGATAATCGTCTTTCTTGACGTCTTCTAACGTGGGCTTTCCGTTAATCACCCAGTCGTTGGTAGGGTCGTACTCGAAGCCCTGGATGTCGTTGACTGCGGCATCATAGGTTGCAGTATTTTCTCCATTGTTCTGAACTCTTCGGCGAAAAGCTATCAGCCTTACGGCATCGACGTTGTCGGTCTCGGCATATCCGTAGTCCTCTCCTGTTGTGCCCGACGAGGAAGAGGATCCTGCACCAGGAGGAGCTACACGGGTGTTTCTGCCATCTTGCTTGGCATTGCCATCGCTGCCGCTTAATCCGCCCAGAGTGATGGTGAAGGGAACAGTCGTAATCTCGTCGTCCTTTTCAGAAGGCTGATTCATGCCTGCATCTCCATTGCTGCCATCTGGATAAGGTGGCAGATCGGCATCGCTGCTGCATCCCGCGGCTAGTGCGAGGAGGAAGCAAACCCCTACCGCCATGCCTGTCCTGATGGCGTTCATCTTGATGGCGTTCATCTTGATGGAGCTTATCTTATAGATGCTAAATCTTGATTTCTGCATATTCTATTTCCGTTTTATGCTGTTTTGTAACGTTTATTCTGTTTCAAATACATGTTTTTTTTCGAAGGCTGGTTCTATCTCAACCGTCACGTCGGTCATCACCGGCTCGTAATACTCCTTCAGGTCGTATGGCTGGTTCACGGTCTTGCTCTTGGCTCCCAGGCAATACAGGTGGTTTGCCTCGATAGGGAATTTGAACTTGTCGCCAGTGGTTGTAGATTTCCTGATATTGTCGTACCTGTGGTGCGTGCCATCCGTGTAATGCAGATAGAAGGTGGTCTCGTTCTCTGCCGAGTTCTTGCTTTTCTGCATTTTTCCCTCTGGTGTAGGCATCATGAAGTTGCTTATCATGTAGCTGTTTGCCTTCCATCCTTTCTGGGAGTCTTCAGCTCGCTTGAATATGTTCTCTTTAGCATCTACGGTCCATCCGTTTGAGGGGGTGAGGTCGATGGTGCCCAACGTCTGATAAGTCAACGAATCAGCATCTGCTGGTGCCTGCTTCTGCCTTATCAGCGTTTCGGTGGTGATGCCGGTGGCTACAACGGATAGAGAGGTGGGCGTGAAGGGAACGGTGCTCACGTCTCCTGCTGCATTCGACTCCACCTGTGCCGGGATGTTTTCTACGTAAATCATCAGGCCAGCCACGTTACGGCTGGCGGTCAGCGTGCGGTGGAAGTATTTCGTCTCTTCCGTTACGAGCACGGGGGCTTTCTCGTCTTGCAGGATGCCGCTAAACAGCTCTGTGGTATTGAGGATACCGAGTTTGGCGCTGTTTTTTGCCTGCTCGGTGAGGGCGATTCTTGCGTCCTCCAGTTTCGTTACGTTTTTAGTGAATTTGGGTTCTGTAAGTACTTTGTTCGTTGCGTATTTATCATCTCTGCCTATGGCTAGAAACTGGTAGTAGTAGCCGTTCTGCAGATAGGGTTCGAAGGTGTATAGATGCTGCTCGGGCATGTTCTGGTGCTCGGCAGAATAGTAGGGTTCTCTATTGTTGAATGCGTCAACGGAATAGTAACCTTTCTTGGCTGCTTCCGTTTCAATAGGGATGCAATAGGTATATGCTTCTTCTGAGGTGCCCTTCTTTTCTACGGGGCATCTGAAGACGTAGATTCTCATATCATTCACCTGCTGTGCTCCATCCCATGTATCAAGTTCCCGTGAGCCGGTAACAACACCTGCGCTTACACCCACTCTCATGTTCAACTTCACGGCATGCGAGCCGTCGGCGAGGGTATCAGGCGCATCATTGCTTGCGCTGCAGCTGACCAGGAGACTGGCTGCGAGGATTATATTTAAACTGTTTTTTATAGATTTTCTCATCATATTCGTCTATTCGATTTCAATGTTCGCCTATTCGATTTCAATGTTCGCCTATTCGATTTGAATGGGTATTACGTATAAAATGAATGATAAATTAAATATTGTGATGTTGGGATAATAAGGGATGCGAGTGCCTATAGCGGGCACTGTGCATCCCTTGGATATATTTTTCTTAATACTGCCTATATTATGAGCACGTAGTAAGATTAATCACCCAGCACCAACTTGTGGATAGTCTCCCAGTTATCGTTCACCTTCAAGATGAGGTTCTGAGATTTGGTCAAGTCTTCTGGCTCGTCTTTACCTGGATCTGGAGTTGGTTTGTCTGGATCTGGATCTGGAGTTGGTTTACTTGGATCTGGATCAGTTGGTGTACCATTTGAAGTCTTCACACCCAAGTTGTACATGTGGTTACGAACCACGTTGAAGATTGAAGCGCTTTCGTCTGCAACATTTCCATTTTCCGTATTCGAATTTACTTCTGGGATAGAAACGGTCCAAGTCTTGATGATATCGCCAGCATTATCCAAGAGCTGAAGCTCCATGGTGCTCTTGCCGCTAGTTAACTTAAATGGAATGACGAAGTTGCTTCCGAATACAGAACCCTTCACAACCTGAGTCTTTACATCATCAGGGTGCTTCCAGCTGGCATCTTGAGCATTCAGCACACCATCACCGTTTTCATCAAGTTGAGGGAACCATGTCTTCAAATCGATAGAGTAGAGCACATAACCATTGTCGCCGTTAGAGAACTTATCTGTTGTAGCAAGTGCTGCACCTGTTGATGTAGAACCATTAACGTAATACTTGATGGTGCTGCCAGTTGCTCCATTAGCTGTGAATGAGCTGTTGAAGTTGTCGAAAGTCAACTTATCATTCTTATCTCTTACTACGAGACGAAGAGTTGCGGCAGTTTTTTCACCAACTTTGGCTGGGATGTTACTGAAATAACCGAAGCTACCAGCTACCTGACGATGCAAGGTTACTGCTACGCCATTCTTCTCACCAGAAGTAAAGTTGGTAATATTCTTATCAACTCCGATTTTAAGATCTGCATCACCTGCAAATACTTCCTCTGCATCTTTTTTGCCTTCCTTCAAGGTTGCAGTAATGTCACTGTAAGAACCAGTAAGGGCAGTTTCACTTGTTACATCCAAAGAATAATTGTAGTCACTACCATCGCTGTAACCTACAGCCATAACCTTGTAGTTACCTTCCTCCAGTCTTTCTGTTCC
>ERZ1023633.842-NODE-842-length-11155-cov-9.807387_pt1 | contig 11155 bp, 10 predicted proteins | sample MGYA00380333_ERZ1023633 | MGnify/ENA primary metagenome ERZ1023633 (study PRJEB33179, sample SAMN07448972) | human gut metagenome | biome: Human-gut; feature: Human associated habitat; material: Faeces | host: Homo sapiens | place: India: Bhopal | collected...
TATTCGTATCAATGATGCGGCTGAGGTAGACAAAAGAACGGTTGGTTACAGGCGCAGAAAGCTGTCTATGTAAAAGGGAACCCATGCCATGCTTACACTTCTGGAAACTGCTAAAAAAGCTGCAATTCCGGCAAAATGTGTTCTTTTTGACAGCTGTTTTTTGGCAATCGAAAAAGAAGAAGAAACTGTAGAGACAGCCACAGATGATGAAAAACTGAGCGTATGGCAGAAATTCATCAAATTATTCAAATAATTACAGGGATAAATCTTGACTTTCGTTTTCAATGCCAATAAACTTGATGGTAGTTGATCCAACGAGAGGAGATTTTATTGTATGAACGAAAGAGAAAAACTTAAATCACGATTAGGATTTATCCTGCTTTCGTCAGGATGTGCCATCGGAATAGGAAATGTGTGGAAATTTCCATACGCAGCAGGCCAGGGAGGTGGCGGCGCATTTGTGCTGTTTTATCTCCTGTTTCTGTTGCTTTTGGGACTTCCAATCATGACCATGGAGTTTGCGGTAGGGCGTGCCAGCCAGAAGAGTCCGGTTAAGGCATATCAGGCATTGGAAAAGCCGGGACAGAAATGGCATATCCATGGTTATATAACATTGATCGGCTGTTATCTGCTGATGATGTTTTATACCACAGTAACCGGCTGGATGCTTCATTATTTTTATCTCAGTGTGAGAGGACAGTTCGAGGGACTGGATGCACAGGGCGTATCGGATCAGTTTACGGAGATGTTAGGAAAGCCACAGATCATGGGATTCTGGATGGTTGTTGTGGTATGCGCAGGCGTGTTTGTGTGTTCGCGAGGTCTGCAGAATGGGCTTGAGAAGGTGACAAAGGTAATGATGACCGCGTTGCTTTGCATTATGGTAGTGCTTGCCATCAACAGTTTCTTTATGGATGGCGCAAAAGAAGGTTTGTCCTTTTATCTGCTTCCGGATTTTGCACGCATGAAAGAAATCGGAATTGTGAAAACAATCACAGCAGCTATGAATCAGGCATTTTTCACATTGAGTCTGGGTATTGGAGCGATGGCGATATTTGGAAGTTATATTGGCAAGGAGCGCTCGTTGCTGGGAGAATCTTTAAATATAGCTGTGCTTGATACATTTGTAGCGATTACGGCAGGTCTGATTATTTTTCCGGCATGTTTTACCTTCCATGTAGATCAGACATCCGGACCAAGCCTGATTTTTATTACTTTGCCAAATATTTTTAATCATATTCCATTGGGAAGATTGTGGGGAAGCCTGTTTTTCCTGTTTATGTTCTTTGCAGCTTTTTCGACAATTCTGGCCGTATTTGAGAATATCATTTCCTGTGGAATGGAACTGACCGGATGCAGCAGAGGAAAGTCCTGTGCTGTAAATTTGATCCTGATCATTGTATTGTCACTTCCATGTGTGCTTGGATACAATTTGTGGCAGTGGAGCGGTTTAAATGTCTTTGGTGGAACGGTTCTGGATCTGGAAGATTTTCTGGTCAGCAACCTGTTCCTTCCACTGGGGTCTTTGGTATACCTGCTTTTTTGCGCCAGCAAATATGGCTGGGGATGGAACAATTATACGAAGGAAGCTAATACCGGAAAAGGCCTGAAGATACAAAACTGGATGCGTGGATACATCACCTATATTTTGCCACTGATCATTTTGTTTATCTTTGGATTCGGTATTTATGATAAATTTTTTGTAAAATAAAACAAAATTTAATTATTACATGAAAGGAGCATGTTTATGTATCAAGCAAATCAGTCACGTTACGAGACAATGAAATATCACCGCTGCGGAGACAGCGGATTACAGTTGCCGGAAGTTTCTTTGGGATTCTGGCACAATTTTGGAGATACCGGTGTGTATGAGAATATGAAGCAGATGTGCTTTACCGCGTTTGATCATGGGATTACACATTTTGATCTGGCGAACAATTATGGACCACAGCCGGGAAGTGCAGAGGCAAATCTTGGAAAAATTCTTCGAGAAGAATTTGGCGCATACAGGGATGAACTGATTATCAGCACGAAAGCCGGATTTGATATGTGGCCGGGACCTTATGGGGACTGGGGAAGCCGCAAGTATCTAATTGCAAGTCTGGATCAGAGCCTGAAACGTCTGGGATTGGATTATGTGGATATTTTCTATCATCACCGCATGGATCCAGAGACACCGCTTGAGGAAACGATGGGAGCATTGGACCAGATTGTAAAAAGCGGAAAAGCGTTGTATGTGGGACTGTCAAATTATGATGGAGAGACGATGAAACGTGCGGCAGCGATACTGGAAGAATTGCATTGCCCGTTCGTAATCAATCAGAATTCTTATAATATATTCAACCGTACTATTGAGCGCAACGGATTGAAACAGGCAGCAGCCGAACAGAAGAAAGGAATCATTTCTTATAGCCCGTTGGCTCAGGGAATGCTCACGGACCGCTATTTAAACGGGATTCCAAAGGATAGCCGTGTGAATACGGACGGACGTTTCCTTCATGCGGATCAGTTCAGCGAGGAACGGCTGGCAAGCATCCGCCGGTTGAATGCTATTGCAGCAGCCAGAGGAGAAAGCCTGGCACAGATGGCCTTGAAATGGGTAATTCGCGATGGTGTTGTTACATCCGTACTAATTGGAGCTTCCCGCCCGCAGCAAATTCTTGAAAACCTCAAAGTTCTTGGAAGTGCAGATTTCACGGAAGAAGAACTGCGTGAAATCGATGCATGCTCGTTAGAACTTTAAAATCTGCTGACAGAAGGTGTGGAGCTGATACGCTGACAGCAGGACAAAGCGGGTTTGGACATCGTCCAGCGAATAGCCAAGGTCATCTTTTAAGATGCGTAAGCGGTAATTGATCGTATTCCGGTGACAGAACATATGCTGCGCAACTAATTGTACACTGCCCCCGTATAGCAGGTATTCATGCAATGTTTCTGTTAACATCGTATGGTGCTTTTGATCATAATCCATGACTGTGCCAAGGTATTCGCGGATGTAGTTCTTCATCAGACCGGTATCTTGAATTTCGAGAAGGAGTTTATAAAATCCAAAATCATTATAATGGAAAAAGCGTTCATTGGAACATGCAGCCATTTGTGCTGCGGAAACTGCGTGCAGGTAAGCTGTGCGCAGTTTTTTTATGTCCGTGCACAGGCTGCCACAGCCACTGTGGAATTCCAGGTCCGGAAAATGTGCATGCAAAGAGGCTGGAATCTGCCGGCAGGCGGTCGAAGTCTGCATGGAGGTACAGAAAATCACAATCGTGCTTTCCTTTCCTGCGCAGATGTGGTAGTTGCCGAAACGTTTGCATGCGCTGTGTAAAAGGCGCAAGGCACTCTGTGAAAGTGTTGTATCAATATATAGAACTTGCAGATTGTCTTCCATAAATCCGGCATCGGTAAGAATGGAAAGAGCACTTTCGGACATTTGGTCTTCGAACAGAATTGTTTCAAAAGTTGCGGTCAGTTTATCGTTGTTTCGCACATCTTCAAAAATGCGATTGTAGTAATTGTGCGTAATATCAAAAATTTTCGTTTCCCACGGCATCGTAAAAAGTGGAAAATGATGCTCATGACAAAGTCGCAAAATTTCCTCGGAGATATCATCTTCGAAGATGTATTTTCCTGTATTTATGATAAGACCACTTGTTTTGTGCGATATTAATTCTATAATAAACTTCTTGAGCCAGTCTTTGTCTTCGGAGGAAGTGACACCTGTAGTGATAATGAGTTCGCCACCATTTAAAAAGGTGGAGGTGGTGATATCTTCGGAGATATATACCCAGTTGATTGTGTGGTCCAGATCGTCTGCGCCCGCCAAAAGATGCAGATGATACAGGTCTTTGGTAGCTTGATACAGTTCTTTTAAGAAAACAGCCATTTTTTAGTTCCTTTCGATTTCATGTTGTATGTTTGAACTTCTACCGGCTGCGTCAGGCATGGCAGGGGTGGACCCGATGGTATTTTATTCCACGGTTTTAGACAGAATTACTGAAGTTTTCAGTGGCCTTCTCCTGCCTTAATTTTTGTGTCCGGGCAATGCTTCGACTGTTTCCGTGGCGTGTCGGTCTGCCGGGAACACGCTCACAATTTCTAGGTTGCCTAAGTGGGTATCCTCAGGAAGTCGATATGAGCCGCCACGGTCAAAACTCGCATCAGGTATTACGAAATTGCGTTATGCTGTGCTGCTCAGACATTTGCCCCAGTGGCGGCACGTTTCCTTCGAATACCCACTAAGGCAACCACGAAATCGTTCGGACGTGTCCCCGGCAGACCGACACGCCACGGAAACTGTTGAACTTTGAACGGACATAAATAATAGAAAGAGGCAGGAGGAGGTTACGAAAAATTCGTGATTCTGAATAACTAGTGGAATAAAATACCATCGGGTCCACCCCTGCCATGCCTGACGCAGCCGGTAGAAGTTCCGGCACACAACATGAGTATGAAAGAAAAAATGGCTGTTGTCAAGAAAGAACTGTGCTGATAGCACAAAGAACACCATGTATTTTGTGCCGCAGACCTATGGAAACCGCACAACAATTGTGCAATTATATATGCAACGAAAACACAGAACGACAGGGAGGACGAATAAATGTTAAGAACAGACTTACCAAAAATTATTACAGATACATTACCAGGACCTAAGGCCACAGAAATTATTAAAAGAAGAGAAAATGTAGTACCATCCGCAATCCGCTGCGGTTATCCTGTTGTAATCGGTCGCGGGGAGGGAGCAATGATTGAGGATGTCGATGGAAACAAATTCCTTGATTGGATCGGTGGTGTCGGCGTATTGAACATTGGATTCTCACAGCCAGAGGTTGTAGAGGCAGTCAAAGCACAGGCAGATAAATATTTCCATGGCATGTTCAATGTTGTAACCCATGAGGGCTATGTATCACTTGCTGAAAAGCTTTGCAGCATTGCCCCCGTAAAGGGAACCGAGAAGAAAGCATATTTCGCAAACAGCGGTGCAGAGGCAGATGAGAACGCAGTTAAGATTGCAAAAAGTTTCACCAAGCGACCAAATATTATCGTATTTTCCGGGGCATTCCATGGAAGAACCCACTACACTATGGCAATGACATCCAAGAAAGCATATGCAAAGGGAATGGGCGAGCTTGCAAATGGTGTGTTCCGTGCACAGTTCCCATACTATTATAGAAATCCGGAAGGAATGCCACAGGATGCTGCTTTGGATTACTATATGAAATCGCTGACCGATGTCTTTGAGCAGTGTGCGGCAGCCGATACCATTGCAGCAATCGTTGTTGAGCCGTTACAGGGTGAGGGAGGATTTATCCCGGCACCAATCGAGTGGGTAAAGGCAGTGCGCAGGCTTTGCGATGATAATGGCATTCTTCTTATTGCAGATGAGGTACAGAGTGGATTCTGCAGAACCGGACGGATGTTTGCGAGCATGTACTGGGAAGAGGCAGGCGTACAGCCGGATATTATTGCTACAGCAAAATCCATTGCAGCCGGGGTTCCGCTTTCCGCAATCGTTGCAAGAAAAGAAATTATGGAGGCAGCTGCACCGGGAACCATCGGTGGAACATTCTGTGGTAACCCACTGGCCTGTGCGGCAGCGTTAAAGACCATCGAGATTATGGAGAGAGACCATCTGTCAGAGCGTTCCTGTGAGATCGGAAAGAAAGTGACCGAGCGTTATCTGGCTATGGCAGAAAAGTATAACTGTGTTGGAGATGTCCGTGGACTTGGCGGAATGATCGGTATTGAGTTTGTAAAAGACAAAGAGACGAAGGAGCCGGCACCGGAGCTGACAGCAACCGTGATCAATGAGTGTGCAAAAAATGGATTGCTCGTAGAGGGCGCAGGAACTTATAATAATGTTATCCGTTTCCTTGCACCTCTGGTAATTACAGATGAGCAGCTTGCGGCAGGATTGGATATTTTTGAAAAAGCAGTAGTGACTGCTATGGAGGGATAAAATGAGTGATATTGCATTTAAGTATTTTCTTCCGGTAAACATCGAATTTGGTTCCGGAAAAGTAGCAAAAGCAGGAAAACTGACAAAGCCATATGGAAAAAAAGCACTGATTGTCACAGGACACAGCAGTGCCAAAAAGTCAGGACTTTATGATAAAGTAAAAGACAGTCTCAAAGCAGAAGGAATCGATTCGGTTCTGTTTGATAAAGTTGCACAGAATCCGCTGACCACGACGGCAGCGGAAGGGGCCGCATTCGCAAAAGAGAATGGTTGCGATGTTGTTGTGGCCATCGGTGGCGGAAGCATTATGGATTGTGCCAAGGCAATTGCATTCCTCGCAGTGAATGACGGCGATGTGAGTGATTACATTTTTGGTAAAAAAGCCAGCGATACAGCACTCCCGATTATTCTGATTCCGACAACCTGTGGTACCGGATCGGAAGGAAATGGTTTTGCAGTATTGACCAATCCGGACAATGGAGACAAGAAATCACTTCGCTGTAATGCAATCGTAGCAAAAGTGTCCATCGTGGATCCGGAGTGTATGATGACGATGCCAAAGCATGTACTGGCATCCGTAGGTTTTGATGCATTGTGTCACAACATGGAAGCATATACATCAAAGATTGCGCAGCCGTTCACGGACGCATTAAGTCTTTATGCGGTAGATCTGATTGCCCATAATCTGGTGGATGTATACAAAGGAACCGGAAGCAAAGAAAGCTGGGAGAAAATCACACTGGCAAGTACAATCGGCGGCATGGTGATCAATACCGCAGGAGTAACTCTGGCACATGGCATGGAGCATCCGGCAAGCGGTTTAAAAGATATCGTACATGGAAAGGGACTTGCGGCCCTGACGCCAACGATTATTGAAGCTTCTTATCAGGGGGCGCCGGAGAAGTTTGCAAAACTTGCAAAATTGTTTGGTGGAGAAAAGGCGGAGGATCTGGCAGGAAAAGTGCGTGAACTGTTGGCGGATATCGAGCTTACCTGCACATTGTCTGATCTGGGAATTGAAGAGAAAGACATTCCATGGATGGCAGAGAACTGCATGAAAGTTTCTGCGCCTAGCATTGCAAATAATCCAGTGGTATTCTCACAGGAGGAAATCGCTGAGATTTATAAAAAGGCATTGTGATGATTTACAACTGCTTAAAATGCTTGTAATGGTTGTCGGTATAATAGATCAGTCCATCATTCGAGTAGATAATTCTTTTGGCACCGCGCTTTAAAGCACCCATCGTATCAATGTCACATTCATAATATTTTCTGCCGGCAGCTTTTGGAAGAACTCCTTCATAATCGTGATAGATGTTACCGCCAATGCAGGCATATTTGGAATATTTCAACAATGATCCGCCATTCCATCCAAGTTCAGAAGCTTCTGATTTAGTGATAAAATTGGAAGGAAGTTTCCCATATTTGCGGATGTAAGCAGCAACTTTATTTTTGCTTGTATAACGTCCGTTTTCAGTTAAACCGGCATTTTCTCCGGAAGTAACCGTGACGGTACAGGTATAGGATATACCTCTGCATTTTGCAGTGATCTTTGCTTTGCCTACGGAACGGGCTTCGACGGTTCCGGCAGCGCAGTATGCAATCTTTGTGTTGCTTGAATACCAGGCAACCTTTGCAGGTGCATTTTTCAGTTTTAATTTGGCTGTCTTGGTATAGGCAATCGTTAAAGATTTTTTATTTAATTTGACCTGTCCGGTTGCGGCAGTTGTCGTAAAGGCCTGTACCTGAGGCACCGGCTGCGCAAAAAGCAGGATTGCCGTAAGTAATAGAAAGAGATATTTTTTTATACGTTTCATAAAGAAAGCCTCCAGATATTAATTTAAACAATTATACATATTGTAACATATGTATCGAAGAAATGCATAATAAAATTAACTGTTATTGTAACAAAAAATGGACTGCTTTGCAGGTAGATGTGGTATACTTTTCTCATAGAGCGACTATTTCGAAGTGCATGGGAATAGCATATCAGATCATTTGTGAAAGAGAGGGAAAAGCGATGCAGAATTATTCGGGGGAAAAAGATTTACAGTATCATTTGCAGATACGTCCGGGAGATGTGGGACGTTATGTAATTTTGCCGGGGGATCCTAAGCGCTGTGCAAAGATTGCGGAGCATTTTGACAATGCGCATCTTGTGGCAGACAGCCGGGAATTTGTGACATATACCGGAGAACTTGACGGAGTCAAAGTCAGTGTAACTTCCACAGGAATCGGAGGTCCGTCTGCATCGATTGCAATGGAAGAACTGGTACTGTGCGGGGCGGACACCTTTATCCGTGTCGGAACCTGCGGTGGCATTGATCTTGATGTAAAAGGTGGTGATATCGTTATCGCAACCGGAGCGGTGCGCATGGAAGGGACAAGCAAGGAATATGCGCCAATCGAATATCCGGCGGTTGCGGATCTGGATATCACAAATGCACTGGTGGCAGCCAGTCGTAAGCTTGGATATACATATCATACTGGAGTGGTACAGTGCAAAGATGCATTTTACGGACAGCATGAGCCGGAGCGGATGCCGGTAAGCTACGAACTGATCAATAAGTGGGAAGCGTGGAAACGTATGGGATGCAAGGCATCGGAGATGGAATCGGCAGCGCTGTTTATTGTGGCAGCACATCTGGGTGTGCGCTGCGGAACTGATTTACTGGTAATGGGAAATCAGGAGCGGAATGCGCGTGGAATGGACAACCCGATTGTTCATGATACAGAAGCCGCAATTTCAATCGCTGTGGAGGCGTTGCGGACATTGATCCGCGAAGATCAGGAGAAGACAGGAAAGTAAAATGAGAAGGTGAAATATATGGATTATAAAAAATATAAACGTGTCTTTACAATTGTGATTGATTCTCTTGGCGCAGGAGATGCGGCTGATGCTGCTGCATTTGGAGATGCAGGGACCGACACTTTGGGGCATATAGCAGAGTCTGTGGGAAATCTGCATATTCCAAATCTGCAGAAACTTGGTATCGCAAACATGAAGCCTTTAAAAAATATTGCACCGGTCGAGGAGCCGAAAGCATATTATACGCGTTTGAACGAGGCGAGCAACGGTAAAGATACCATGACCGGACACTGGGAGATGATGGGACTTCATATTACGAAACCGTTTTTGACTTTTACCGAGCATGGATTCCCGAAGGAACTGATCGAGGAACTCGAAAAACGCACGGGACACAAGGTAATCGGAAACAAGAGTGCCAGCGGTACGGTAATCCTTGACGAGCTTGGAGAGGAAGAGATTGCAACAGGACATATGATTGTCTATACTTCTGCGGACTCCGTATTGCAGATCTGTGGCAATGAGGAAACGTTTGGGCTCGATGAACTGTATCGTTGCTGTGAGATCGCCAGAGAAATTACGATGAAAGATGAGTGGAAAGTCGGACGTGTGATTGCACGCCCTTATGTGGGAAAGAAGAAGGGCGAATTTAAACGGACGAGCAACCGTCACGATTATGCGCTCAAGCCATTTGGCCGAACCGCTTTGAATGTGCTGAAAGATGCCGGATACGATGTGATATCCGTCGGAAAGATCTATGACATTTTTGACGGAGAGGGAATCACAGAATCGAATCGGTCAAAGAATTCGGTTCACGGAATGGAACAGACGATAGAAATTGCACAGAGAGACTTTACCGGACTTTGCTTTGTAAATCTCGTTGACTTTGATGCACTGTGGGGACACCGGAGAAATGTCACGGGTTATGCACAGGAACTTGAGCGTTTTGATGTGAAACTGGGAGAGTTGCTTGAAGTTTTAAAAGAGGACGATCTGCTCATCATAACGGCGGACCACGGCAACGATCCGACATATACCGGTACGGATCATACGAGAGAAAAGGTTCCATTTCTTGCATATTCGTCATCCATGAAAGAACCGAAGAAATTAAAGGAAGCTTCTACTTTTGCGATTATTGGCGCTACTATCACAGATAACTTTGGACTTTCTATGCCGGAAGGAACAATTGGAAGCTCGATTTTAGAGGAGTTAAAGTAAGAGAATAAGAAAGGATACGGAAAATGGACAGAGAAGAAATATTGAACAAGGTTGATCATACATTGCTTGCGCAGACGGCGACATGGGAGGAAATCAGGGAAATTCTCGATGATGCCATGAAGTACCATACGGCATCGGCCTGCATACCGGCAGCGTATGTGAAGCAGGCGGCGGAGTATGTGCAGGGCAGACTTCCAATCTGTACCGTGATCGGATTTCCAAACGGATATCATACCACAGCGGTCAAAGTATTTGAGACGAAAGATGCAGTGGCAAATGGTGCTTCAGAGATTGATATGGTCATCAACATTGGCTTTCTGAAGGATAAGCGGTACGAGGAGATTGAGGAAGAAATCCGTCAGGTTCATGCCGCCTGTGAGGGAAGAATCCTTAAGGTCATCATAGAGACCTGTCTTCTTACGGAGGAAGAGAAAATAAAAATGTGCGAGATCGTTACGAAAGCCGGTGCTGAATTCATTAAAACATCGACAGGATTTTCTACTGGAGGAGCGACATTTGAGGATGTGGAGCTGATGCGGAAGTATGTAGGCGCAAATGTGAAAGTGAAAGCGGCAGGTGGAATCGCGTCGTTTGCAGATGCAGAAAAGTTTGTTGAACTTGGTGCAGACCGGCTTGGAACAAGCCGGCTGATCAAGATTATGAAAGCAGAAAATGCTTACGCATAGTGATATTTCCTGCGTTGGCGGACAAAGAATGTGATCGTGATGCATAACGTAAGAAGTTCTGCAACGGTCACAGAACTCCAGATTCCGTTGATTCCACCAAATACAATGGGAAGAATGAGTACAGCACCAATCTGAAAGACCAGTGTGCGCAAAAAGGAAATTACTGCGGAGACGACTCCGTTACTTAAAGCGGTAAAGAATGAGGAACCGAATATATTAAAGCCGTTGATGATATACACAAGACTATAAATATGGAAACCGGTCTGTGTCATAGCAAGCAGCGTACTGTCATAACCAACAAAAAGCTTTGCAAGCGGTGTGGCGAGAAGCTGGGCAAGAATGAAAAGAAGAATGCCCCAGGAGCCCACCAGCTGCAGGCTTTTTTTGTACAGATTTTTCAGTTCTCCATGATTTCCGGCACCATAATGGTAGCTGATGAGAGATGCGCTTCCCAAGGTAAAGGAAATAAAGCTGAGAATAAATATACACTTA
>ERZ1023633.844-NODE-844-length-11140-cov-7.914750_pt1 | contig 11140 bp, 9 predicted proteins | sample MGYA00380333_ERZ1023633 | MGnify/ENA primary metagenome ERZ1023633 (study PRJEB33179, sample SAMN07448972) | human gut metagenome | biome: Human-gut; feature: Human associated habitat; material: Faeces | host: Homo sapiens | place: India: Bhopal | collected...
AGACTGGATCGAAGCTGCAAAGGATCTTGGTGCAAATAATGTGACCATCTTCTTTAAAATCATCCTTCCACTGACCGTATCCGGAATCATCAGCGGAATCGTAATGGTATTCGTTCCATCGCTTACGAGTTTCGCAATCTCCCAGGTATTGGGCGGCGGTCACGTCCTGCTCATCGGAAACGTCATCGAACAGGACTTCATGCAGGGCATGCAGTGGAATGCCGGAAGCGGACTTTCCTTTGTCCTGATGATTTTTGTTATCGCAAGTATGGCACTCGTAAACATGTTTGATAAAGAAGGGGAGGGAACAGCGATATGGTAAAGAAATGTGCCTCACGGTTCTATGTGTTTTTAATCTTTTTATTCCTTTATCTTCCGATTATTGTATTGATTGCACTTTCCTTCAATAACTCAAAGACAAAGGTTGTGTGGGGCGGATTTACGTTCCACTGGTATGCAAGCTGCTTTCAAGATGAAAAAATTATGTCTGCATTTATTACTACCCTGCAGATTACCTTCCTGTCAGCCATCATTTCGACACTGATTGGAACACTGGCAGCACTCGGAATTGCAGCCATGAAAAAAAGAAACCAGACCATTTATCTCGGAGCTACCAACATTCCTCTGCTGAATGCAGATATCGTAACCGGTATCTCCATGATGTTACTGTTTGTTAAATTCATGGATCTCGGTTTCGTAACCGTTCTGATTGCACACATTACATTCAGCATTCCTTACGTAATACTGAATGTCCTGCCAAAATTAAAACAGGCAAATAAAAGTACCTACGAAGCAGCACTTGACCTCGGTGCCACACCGCTTTATGCCTTTTATAAAGTAACCTGGCCGGAAATCCGTTCAGGTGTATTCTCTGGATTTATGATGGCAGTGACAATGTCACTGGATGATTTTTCCATCACTTACTTTACCAAAGGAGCTGGTGTCAATACACTTTCCACCATGCTCTATACGGAATTACGAAAGGGAATCAAGCCGGAATTATACGCGCTTTCCACCATATTATTCTTTGCCGTACTGATCATTCTTCTGCTCGGAAACGTCCGACCTGGAATGAAAAAAACGGCAACACAGAAAAATTAAATCAAAAGGAGTATTATTATGAAAAGAAAAATTTTAAGCACAATCCTCATCCTCGCCTTAGCAGCTACCAGCGTTACCGCCTGTGGCAAGAGCTCCTCTGCTGACAAGAATAAGGAAACACTTACCGTATTAAATTATGGTAAATACATCGACGAAGATGCCGTAAAGACATTCGAAAAAGAAACCGGTATCACTGTAAAATACGAAGAATACGAAAGTCCGGAAGAAATGTACACGAAATACAAAGCCGGTTCCATCGACTATGATGTCATCTGCTCTTCCGAATATATGGTAGAAAAACTCATCAACGAAGGGGAAGTACAGGAAATGGATTATGCAGGTATGGAAAATTATAAAAACCTCGATCCTACTATCATCGATATGACTTCTTCTTATGACAAAGACCATACATATTCCGTTCCTTATTTTTACGGAACCCTCGGACTGCTCTATAACAAAAACGAAGTAGATGCTTCAGAAGTAGCAAGCTGGGATTGTCTGTGGGATGCGTCCTACAAAGATGAAATCATCATGGAAAACTCAGTACGTGATACCTTTGCACCAGCACTCGTTTCTCTTGGTTATTCCATTAACGAGACTGACGAATCCCATCTGCGTGAAGCATTGGATATCCTGAAAAAGCAAAAAGACAACGGCATCGTATATGCTTACTATGTAGACGAAACCGCTGATTCTATGATCGCAGAAGACGCAAAGATTGCCTTATGTTACTCCGGTGAAGCTGCACTCGCTATGAACGAAAATGAAAATCTTGCATACTCCGTTCCAAAGGAAGGCTCTAACCTCTGGATTGACTCCTGGTTCATTCCAAAGTCAGCAAAAAATACCGATGCCGCAATGAAATTCTTAAACTTCATATGCCGCGATGATATTGCAGAAGCCAACTTTGAATATGTCCAGTATGCATCTCCAATCACATCCGTTGTAGAAAATCAAGATGCTGACGTAAAAGAAAACGAAGCGATCAACCCAAGCAGTGACGCTATCAAAAACTGTGTCATTTACACCGCTTTAGATGATAATGCCAGCAAATTATACAGCACACTCTGGCAGGAGCTTCTGTCCAACTAGAAAAATAAACGATGAAATCATAAAAAATGATTGCAAATAAAACTAAAACATGGTAAAGTAAATCCACGATGTTAATGCATCGTGGATTTTTCTTTATCCGGTACAAATCGTACCATAATCCCATAATTTATAAATTGCATACTTCTCCATAGGCCAAGGAGAACTTATGAATTATCAGGAATTTTTAACATCCATTAAAACACAGTTATCTCTTCGTATTGATGCCGATGCGACTTTAGACATCCGCCGATTCACCAAGAATAACGGCACCGATTTGGATGGGCTCATCATCTTTCGCCCGAATTTAAATATTTCCCCGACCATATATTTAAATCCATATTATCACCGTTACCTGCAGGGCGTTCCTATGGAAGATATCTATACCGATATTCTTATCACCTATCAGGAACATCTGCCGGAGGAAGATATCGACGTAAGCTTCTTTACCGACTTTGTAAAAGCGAAAAAGCTTGTGACCATGCGTCTGGTCAATTACAAACAGAATGAAAAGATGCTGCAGGAAGTCCCGCACTTCCGCTATCATGATCTGGCGGTCATCTTTTACTGCCTGCTTCATGCCAACGAAGAAAATAATGCACATATACTGATTCACAATTCCCATCTGGATATCTGGAAAATCAAGAAAGAAGAACTTTATCAGGTGGCAAAGAAAAACACACCAAAACTTCTCCCACATCAGCTTATGCCGCTGACAGAAGTATTGCTACAAAGTCATTATATCTGTGCCGAAGATATCGATAAAGATGATCCTCAGATTTATATCCTTACAAACTGCTATCGCACCAACGGCGCAACTGCTTTGTTATATGAAAAACTGCTCGCGCAGATTGCGGACTCCTTCGAAAAGGATCTTCTCATTCTGCCGAGCAGTATTCACGAAGTATTAATTATTCCAGTTGATCATATCAGCAAGTCCACGCTCGATCACTACGCAACATTCATACGTGAAGTGAACGAGACGCAGCTTGCGGATGATGAAATTCTCTCGGATCACGCTTATTACTTCCAGCGTGCCACCCAGATGATCACTTACTGATCCACACGTGCACAGCGCACAACGTATCGGCTGCCACCACCTGTGGTACAAGTAAAGAGAGACAAATCCCAATCTTCTGCATCCGCTGTCAGTGCCTCCACCTGATCGGAATTTAAAATTTCCAGAGACACAACGTCATAGTCGGTGACCTTGCCCCCTGCATCCAGAATCTGCACCAGCGCACCTTCCGGAAGCTGCTTGATTGGGCGAAAGATCCGACTGTAATTGTGTCCTCCCTTCCTTTGGTGTTTTTTGTAACCGAAAAAATCCCGCTTATAAAAAGCGAGATTTTCTGTCTTAAATATTTCTTTATTAATTGTCACTGATTTTGTCATACAATGCCTCATACTGTCTTGCCGAAGCATCCCATGAGAAATTTTCATCCATAGCTCTACGCACCAGATCCTGCCATGCTGCTTTATTATTTGTAAATACATTCTCTGCATAACGGATAATAAAAAGCATCTCATGCGCATTGTAATTGCTGAATGAAAATCCGGTTCCTGTATTTTCGTATTCATTGTATGCTTCTACCGTATCCTTAAGTCCTCCAGTCTCCCTGACGATTGGAATGGTTCCATAGCGCATGGACATCATCTGGCTGAGGCCGCAAGGCTCAAACAGTGACGGCATCAAAAACGCATCCGCTGAAGCATAAATCTTGTGGGCACGTTCTTCAGAATATCCAATATAAGAAGAAATCTTGTCCGGATACTTATTCTGAAAGTGGTGGAACATATTTTCATACTGACTTTCGCCGGTACCGAGAACCACCAGCTGTATATCCATTGTTGAGAGCAACTCATCCATCACATAAGCGATCAGATCAAATCCTTTCTGATTTGTCATACGTGATATGATACCAACCAAAAAAATGTCTTCTCTCTGTGGAAGCCCAAGCTCCTTCTGGAGAGCTGCTTTGTTTTTCTTCTTTCCGGTAAATACATCCTTACGGCTGAAATTAGTATCAATATAAGGATCGATTTTCGGATTATATTCTTCGTAATCAATTCCGTTAAGGATACCGTAGAGACTGTCTTTTCTGGCACTCATCAGGCCATCGAGCCCCTCTCCACCTTCCACGGTCGTAATCTCTTTCGCATAGGTCGGGCTTACCGTCGATACTGCATCTGCGTATACAATACCACCCTTCAGATAGTTTGCCTCTCCATAAGATTCTAGTTCACTGGCATTAAAAATCTGTTTTGGAAGTCCTGTAATATCCATAACTTCCTGTATTCTCCACCTACCCTGAAATTTCATATTGTGGATGGAATAGATTGTCTTTATTCCGGCATAGAAATTGTCGTCGCCATATGTAGTCCGCAAATACACCGGAACAAGTCCTGTCTGCCAGTCATGGCAATGAATAATATTCGGTGCAAAATCCAGATATGGCAGACTTTCCAGAACCGCCTTTGAAAAATAGGCGAATTTTTCTACATCCTCGTAGATATTGTTATACGGAGATGGTCCTGCGAAATAGAATTCATTGTCTACAAAATAAAAATGAACTCCTTTGTATTCTGTCTCAAAAATTCCAACGTACTGTCGTCTCCAGTTCAAATTCACATAAAAATGACATACAAACTTAAGTCCCGGGAGAAAAGATGCATCCATGCATGTGTACTTCGGCAGTATCACACGCACGTCATACTCTTTGCGATTAAAATACTTTGGCAGAGAACCAACAACGTCTGCCAGACCTCCCGTCTTAATAAAAGGAACAGCTTCTGATGAAACAAACAGAACCTTCTTCATAATAACCACCTCCACAATATAAGGGGGCTCCCCTTATTTATTCTTCATCTGTAAACGAATCTTATCGGTAATCAAGGCAATAAACTCAGAATTGGTTGGTTTTCCCTTTCCGTTACTGATCGTATATCCAAACAAGTCATCGAGCGTATCCATTTTGCCTCGGCTCCATGCGACCTCGATTGCATGCCGGATTGCTCTCTCCACGCGACTTGGTGTCGTCTGAAATTTCTTTGCAATACCCGGATACAAAATCTTTGTGATCGAATTGAGCATATCCATATTATTGACAGACATAATAATGGCTTCACGTAAGTACTGATATCCCTTGATATGTGCAGGCACACCCACTTCGTGGATAATTTCCGTTACATCTTCTTCAAGAGACTTCATCATATCCTGTTCTACGTATTCTTTCGTTCCATTGTTCAATTGAACATCCTTTACATGACGACGCTTGCGCACAGATTTGATACGGTCAAGTATCGTTTTCTGATCAAAAGGCTTCATAATGTAATAGTCCGCGCCTTTTGCGAATGCATCCTCTGTAATACCTTCGTTGCCGACAGCGCTCACCATCAGCACACTGGGGCGATTCTTTACCGCCTGATCGGAACGGATTTTATCTAATACACCAAGCCCATCCAGCTTTGGCATGACAATATCCAATAATACCACATCCGGTTGTTTTTCTTTAATCAAACGATAAGCTGACTCCCCATCTTTTGCAGTTCCAACTACCTGAAGCTCACTGTCACTGGAGACAATATCTCCCAATAAGTCCAAAGTAAGCTGATTATCATCTGCGATTGCGACATTTAGTTTTCCCATAATAGGCCTCCTAGATGTCAAATTCAGTCATATAAACTATAAACAAGTCATGTCAGTAAATTTTGTCGAAGTCTGTCGATAAAATTTAATATAAATATATCACAGTATGTGCCTTATTTCAATGTTATTGTACTTTTTCAAGATACCATAACATACATGACTACAGCGACAGCAAATACACAAAATATCCAGCATATGCAAGTAACATGATCACTCCGCACGGCCGGCGCAACTGCCGATGCCGAATCGTTCCTATCCAAAGCAATATGCCACAAAGAATTGCAATGACGGTATCCATCAGGAATCTGCCTTCGAACGGCACCGGACAAATGAGTGCAACGGTTCCGATTACAAACAGAATATTGAATATATTGCTTCCCACAATATTTCCAATCGCAATACCAGCATTTCCTTTTCTCGCTGCTGAGACTGATGTTACAAGTTCCGGAAGGGATGTACCGAAAGCAACAATCGTAAGTCCAATAAAACGCTCGCTCATGCCACATGCTCTAGCAATCGTAGTTGCTCCATTTACTACAAAATTGCTTCCTGCGACGACAAGCACAGCTCCTAATACAATAAACAGCCCACATTTCCATAATGGATACTGCTCGAACGACTGGTTGTCATCTTCTCCCGCATCGCCCTTCTTTGCCAGAAAGTACAAATAAATCAGATATGCGATAAATAAACCCCATAGCACGATTCCTTCTACAAAATTGATTTCATTTCCGGTCGCTCCCATTACCAGAAGCACAGCGGTAATGAAAAGCATGTATGGAATTTCATATTTGAATGTAGACTTTTGTATGGTCACATTCGTAATCAGTGCAGTTACTCCGAGAATAATCAGGATATTAAGTATATTGCTTCCTACTATGTTTCCAACCGTGATCCCGGCATTTCCCTTTAGTCCGGCGGTTATACTCACAGCCGCTTCTGGCAGCGATGTGCCCATCGCTACGATTGTAAGTCCGATTACAAGTTGGGGAATCCCGAATTTTCCTGCCAGCGCCGCAGCACCATCCACAAAAACATCTGCGCCCTTTACCAGCGCTGTAAAACCAATTACCAACATCAACATTGCTACAAAAATCATATGCGCTCCTCCTTTTTAGAACCATTAAAATATAATTTCGTTTACCTGCAGAAAAACGCAAAAAAAACGAGACTTCTGCTGTGTAAACAACAAAAGTCTCGCCATTTGATTACTTCCCGGATTGTTTCCAATCGTACTGACGGGTGAGTAAACATCTTTTGATGCCGGCTACTCCCTTTCACTTATGTACTATAATATGCAATGACGTTTTATTCGTCAAGCGTTTTTTACTTTTAAATTATTGCTTTTTCTTTCGCATACTGACAATAAGGGCATAAATTTCTGAATTTTTTTCTTTCATATGTTCGTCCAGCATATGACGCCTCTCCTGAAAACGTTCCGCGAGTTCCGGATGTTCTCTTGCAATTCGCTCATACACCTCCCGACGATGCGCCTCAAAATGTGCTGCAAGCGTCCGCTCATCCTTGCCTGAAATATGCACAATTTCTTTTAAATGCTCTTCCAAATGTTCCAACCACTCATCTTCATCCAATTCTTCCATATGTGACCAGCGTCCATGCAACAGTTCTTCAACATCACCTGTTTTTTTCAACTGCTCAATCTGCAGACGTATTTGCTTTTCAATCTGTTCTTCCGACTCACTTCCAAACGCCCATACAAGTTCCTGCACACGGTTGTCCGCACGTTTCCGGGATGCACTTCTCATTTCATTATCAACCCCATCAAGAGGATACGGGCGATGAATTTCCATATCCTTAAGTGCGATATGAATGGTTCTGCGTACACATCCTTCTTCAATCAGATACCCCAGTCCCAACTGTCGTAATTGTTCGTTTACGGCTGAAATATGCTCTGTCATATAAAAACGAATTCCACGTTCTTTCAAAGAGCGATACAAGATTTCCAGTCGATCTGCCGCCGTAATATCAATACTCCCTACTCCACTGGCATCTAGAATGACTGCTTTCGTATCCTTCCTGATATGACTTTCAATGTCGTTCTGCAATACCGCAATATTCGCAAAGAACAGATTACTACTAAACCGGTAGATCACAACTGACGAGATTTCATGTATCTGACTGCTTTCTTTCAGATCCCGAAAATGGCTGTGTCCCGGCTGAATTCCAAGGAAACAACGTGCTGGCTTGGATGTCCGGATAATCATTTCTGAAAAAGACAAAATAATGCCTATCAAAACTCCGTTAATTGTACCAAGCATCAATACACCCACAAATGCACCAACAAAAATAAAAAATTCGGTCCGCGAAACCTTCCACAATCTTGCTGCCAGTTCAAACTCCGTTGCGCCAAGCAACGCAGAAATTACAATTGCCGTCAGCACCGGAACCGGTAAATAACCAATAAATCCCGTTCCTCCTAATAGAACAACAATCATAGAAAGTCCGGCTACAATTCCTGTCAACTGTGTCTTACTTTGATACTGTTCTCCCATTGCGGTCCGGGATACGGAGCCGTTGATTGGACAGCATCCAGTCAGCGATGCAATCAGATTGCCCATCGAAAAAGCAAGAATTTCTCTATTATCGTCAATTGCATAACCGTTTTTCTGTGCAAAATTATTTTCTGCAAGAAGTGTCTCTGCCATAATAACCACAGCCACAGACAAGCTGATCGTAATTGCCTCTTTCATTAGAATCAGTGATAAATCCGGTAATTTCCATACTGGAAGCCCTGGTTCTACTTTACTGAGCGTATGTACGCCCCATGCTTCAACCGGTAGAAATCTTGTCATAACGGCGCCCGCCACCATCAAAAGGACAGCAAATGGCACCTTGGGCCATATCTTTTTGGCAGCCAGTAAAATTCCAAGCGATACCAACCCCAAAATAAGTGAAGGAACGTTGATTTCCGAAAGTGTCTTTGCAATATGTTTCACCAATTCCGGCAATTCACCAGTCCCTGCGGTACCTCCCATCAGCTTTGGCAACTGCATTAGAATAATCGTTGTACAGATACCTGTTATAAACCCACCCATTACAGGTGCTGATATATAGTTTACCAATTTTCCAGCCTTCATCAGATAAAAAGCAAACAACCAGACAGCAACAAGAAATGTAAGTTGTGGCACTACTGAAAGTGCTTCCTTTGAACCACTTTCAATATTCAAATTCAGCAATGCTGCTCCAATCAACGCTGCCGGTGCAGCATCCACCCCAAAAATAAACTGCGACGATGTTGAAAAAAATGCAAATGCGAGAATAGGAAATACCGATCCATACAATCCATATACCGGCGGGAGTCCTGCAATCTGTGCATATCCCATGGAAATTGGAATCGAAACCGCCATAATAATAATTCCTGCAAGAATATCTTTTTTCACATTTTTTCTTTCATAATTATGTAATGTCTGTAAAATATTTATTTTCATTTTTTTATCCATTTTCATATTTTTGCTAATCATAAAATTTTCTAATTCCAGTATCATGGGAATTGTATCACTTTCTTCATTTGTTGTATAGCCAAACACAGATTTCTAATTTGTTATTATAATTAACACACTTTTGATGATATATTTGCAATATGCTTGATTTTGCTGGTCAATATTGCTATAATTTGTTATAGTAAGTAACATTATAAAGGAGTATTTGTATGAAAAAGTTATCCCCTTCCCGTCTTGCCGACACTGTCGCAAGACTTCGAAAAGAAAAATCAATGACACAGGCACAACTTGCCGATGCAACCGGAATTAACCGCGCACTGATTTCCCGCATTGAGCAGCATGATTTTGTTCCTTCTATTGAACAATTGGAACATCTCGGAGAAGTTCTCGCTTTTGATATTACAGAGCTGTTTATCAATAGCTGTTCGGAAAAGCTTGCCTCTCCCGCCCCTATGAATATTGCCGTTGCTGGAACAGGATATGTCGGTCTGTCTATCGCCACATTGCTGGCACAGCATAATCATGTGACTGCCGTAGATATTATTCCGGAAAAAGTAGAACAGATTAACAATCGTATATCTCCGATTCAGGATGAATATATAGAAAAATATCTGGCAGAAAAAAAACTTGATCTATCTGCCACCCTAGACGGTGAAACCGCTTACAAACGTGCAGACTTTGTTGTAATTGCAGCTCCTACCAACTATGACAGCCAGAAAAACTATTTTGACACTTCCGCTGTAGAAGCCGTTATCGAACTGGTCTTAAAAGTAAATCCAGATGCCATCATGGTCATTAAGTCTACGATTCCTGTCGGATATACAGAATCTGTCCGCAAGAAATACAATACAAAAAACATCATATTCAGCCCGGAATTTCTGCGTGAATCCAAAGCCTTATATGATAATTTATATCCAAGCCGTATCATTGTCTCTACAGACAAAAACGATGCAAAGCTTATAGAGGCTTCCCGTAAATTTGCAGCGCTCTTACAGGAAGGTGCCTTAAAAGAAGATATTGATACCCTCTTCATGGGGTTCACAGAAGCTGAAGCGGTAAAACTGTTTGCCAACACCTATCTGGCACTTCGGGTATCCTACTTCAATGAATTAGATACCTACGCCGAAATGAAAGGACTCAATACACAGGATATCATCAACGGCGTATGTCTCGATCCCCGTATCGGCATGCATTATAATAATCCTTCCTTTGGTTATGGCGGTTACTGTCTTCCAAAAGACACCAAGCAGCTTCTTGCCAACTACAATGATGTTCCACAGAATATGATGAGTGCCATTGTAGAAAGCAACCGCACCAGAAAAGACTTTATCGCAGACCGCGTACTTGAACTGGCAGGCTATTACGCTTACAACAAAAATGGAGAATATTCTGCTGATATGGAGAAAGAATGTGTCATCGGCGTATATCGTCTGACAATGAAAAGCAACTCAGACAACTTCCGTCAGAGCAGTATACAGGGCGTTATGAAACGTATCAAAGCCAAAGGCGCTACCGTTATCATTTATGAACCGACTTTAGAAGATGGCACCACTTTCTTTGGAAGTAAAATTGTCAATAACTTAAAGGAATTCAAAAAAATGTCACAGGCCGTGATTGCCAACCGATACAATCCCTGCCTGGATGATATTAAAGAAAAAGTGTATACCCGCGATTTATTCCAACGGGATTAATTTGTAATCAAAAACTCATGGATTTTACATTTGCTCTATGTAATAATTCATGAGTTTTATATAATATGATTAAAGGGTCAAAAGGTATCATCGATGCATGCAATTCGATGTATACCTTAGTGACCCGCACTACACCGAGAAAGTAGCAA
>ERZ1023633.845-NODE-845-length-11137-cov-64.232449_pt1 | contig 11137 bp, 6 predicted proteins | sample MGYA00380333_ERZ1023633 | MGnify/ENA primary metagenome ERZ1023633 (study PRJEB33179, sample SAMN07448972) | human gut metagenome | biome: Human-gut; feature: Human associated habitat; material: Faeces | host: Homo sapiens | place: India: Bhopal | collected...
CGTCTCATTTTCTTTCTGATCCATTGACTGAATGCCTCGTAAGCACTGATTTCCTCCTGGTGCTGTGGCTCTGCGAAGGTAAGTTGATCACCGGATGAATCGCCATGCTGGTCTGGGAAGATAATCATCAGATTGGTGCCCGAGAAGAAACGGGTGATTTCCTCTGGCAGACGTTCCAGGGCTGTCTTGTAGGATACTGTTCCCTTGCGGGCAGTAATCACTACCAACATGTGGTCGTTGGAAATCTGGGCTGCCAACTGTGGCATTTCGTTCCAATGGTTCATCAAGGCATAGTCGGCACGCACTTCATGATGGCGGTTCTGTATGTACTCATTGATGAGCGCCAAGGTTTCGGTGCGACCGTGAAACTGGATACGACAGTCGAGATTTCCTGCCATTCGGCTGAGGCGTTCAAGCCAGCGGTAAAAGCCTGGTTCAAACTCTGCTCGTGATGGCACGGCTACTTGGATTCTGCGTATCGTATTCAATGGTTGTATGACGCGAGCCATGATGATCTGTCGGCTCAAACCGTTGAAAAGACTCTGATGGAATTCGCCCCAGAATTTCGGAGAACGCTCCGGATGCATGTGCATGCCGATGATAATCTCTGAGCATTGGAACTCGTTGAAAGCATGCTTGATGCCATTGGCGATGTTTGCCGCAATACGAACCTGCGTCTGGGTCATCACATCGGTAGCTGCTGCTAATTGGCTGCAATGGTCGAGCAGTTGTCTGCCCTGTTCCTGATTGTATCGCATGTCCTTATCATCGTAAACCACGTTCAGACAAACCAGTCCCCGGTTCAGTTTCTGATTTCTCACTAAGAGTGCCAAATCCATCAGGTTGTCGGCATATTCCGGGTATCTCACAGGGATGAGAATCTTCTCGTCATTGCCCTTCTTCTCGTCTTCTGCTTCCGGCAATTCCTTGTCTCGGAGGATAATCTTCTGGGACGACCAGTCGGTGAGGAGCGAGGAGATGATGCAGGTAAAGAGGATCATGATGACCACGCCATTGAGCATGTCATCATTCACCAGATAAGTGTTGGGGCCGATGAGGATATTCATTCCGACCATGACCATGGCGATACTGCCGGCTGCGTGGGCTGAGGTGAGTCCAAACATCATGTGGCCAGAGGAAAGCGGAAGGCGGAAACCGAGGCATGCTGCATAGGCTGCTATGGCTTTGCCTAACGTTCCGAAAAAAACGATGCAGAAGATTACCCAGAGGATATGACCGCCCTGGAAGAGCAGGTTGACATTGATGAGCATGCCTACTCCTATCAGGAAATAAGGGATGAAAAGGGCATTGCCGATGAACTCCAGACGGTTCATGAGCGGAGATACGTGGGGAATGTATCTGTTGAGGATGAGTCCGGCAAAGAATGCTCCGAACACGCCCTCGATGCCTACTATCTGGGACAAGGCTGCACTCATGAAAAGCATCGCCATGACGAAGATGAACTGCATGACGGCATCACTGTAGCGGCGCAGAAACCAGCGGGTAAGACGGGGAATGAGGAATATCATAAAACCGCAATAGGCTGCAAACTTGGTGGCGAAGAATATCCAGAAGAGTACGCCGTCATGCTCGCCGAACGAGGCAACGAGACCTGCTAAGATGACCAACGCTATCAGAAGCGAAAGCATACTGGACCCGACACTCAGCGTGACACTCGGTTTCTGCTGCAATCCGTATCTCGAAACTATCGGGTAGGCTATCAGCGTATTGGAAGCCATGATACAGCTGAGGAGGAGCGAGGCCTTGGCGGAGTAGTGGAGCAGGTGGATGCTCATGAAATAGGTCAGCGTAAACGGCACGAAGCAGGTAAGCAAGCCATAGATGAGTAGTCGCGACTTGTTTTTCTTCATACCTTCCATGTCCATCTCCAAGGCAGCGAGGAACATGATGTAGTAGAGGCCCACCTTTCCAAACAGTTCAAAGGAGGAGTCTCGTTCCAGGATATTCAGTCCATACTTGCCGACAACGATTCCTGCCAACACCATGCCAATGATGTGTGGAATACGCAGTTTACCCATAATGATAGGGGCAAAGAGAACGATGAGCAGCACTACGAAGAAGATCAACGTAGGGTCGGTTATCGGGAAGTAATGTGTTAAGTTCAGCATAGACATTCTTTTTTTGTTTGTGAGTGCAAAGATACGTCGTTTTTTTGAATTGACCATACAAAATTACGGAGAATTATTTTCTTAGTGGCATTTAATGGTACGTTAAAGTTGTTTTTTTCAAAATTATGTTTTTACGGGCCCATAAACAAGTCATTTGTGATTGGTAAACAACTGATGGTTTCTTCGGATAAGATGAAAGCCAGAAAACTGGTTTTGAATACGAAATAATAAGGTATATTATGAACTTGATTCTATAAGTTTTTGATTAAAAATTGGTTTCTTATTGACTAATTCTGTTTAAAAAAATCAATTTTTTGCTCATTTATTATTCTTTTGGTTTTAATATGACAAATCTTGGAATGTCATAGACAATAGAGCTTTCGAAGAAAACCCCTACCTTTGCACCCAAAAATATAAAAGATTTAATCAATATTCTTCTTGCCCTATCTCATGGGTAACGGTAAGGAAAAAAAGAATAATGTTATAGTAGAAAGTCATTATGAAAATGAAAGAAAAAATGTTTAAAAGTTTGATACTGACATGTATCTTGGTCCTTGTTACTTCCTGTAAGGAGCAAAAGAGCCAGACTGCCGGTAGTGATTACAAAACGCAGAAAGTGACACTTTCCGACAGAACGCTGTACTCCACTTTCTCGGCTACCATTCAAGGTAAACAGGATGTGGGAGTTTATCCTCAGATTTCAGGATTGATTACTGCTGTTTTAGTAAAAGAGGGTGCTGCCGTGAAAAAAGGGCAGACCTTGTTCATCATCGACCAGGTTCCTTATAAAGCTGCTCTGAGAACTGCGAAGGCGAATGTAGAAGTGGCGGAGGCGAGTGTTGCAACGGCTAAGATGACTGTTGACAGCAAGGAGGAACTCTTTAAGGAGAATGTGGTTTCTCAGTTTGACCTGCAGACGGCGCGCAACTCGCTCCGTTCGGCTAACGCCACTTTGGCGCAGGCTCGGGCAGAACTGTTAAACGCTCGTAATAATCTTTCCTATACGGTAATAAAAAGTCCGGTGGATGGCATAGCCGGAATGAGTTCGTATCGCGTAGGTGATTTGGTCAGTTCTTCCATGTCCTCTCCTATGATTTCTGTTTCAGACAATAGTGAGATGTATGTCTATTTCTCTATGACGGAAAAACAGATACTTGCACTTTCGCGCCAGAACGGTTCGCTGACTGATGCCTTGAAGGCCATGCCGGAAGTTAAGCTTCTGTTAAGTGATGGAAGTGAATATCAGGAAAAAGGCCACATTGATGCCATCAGTGGTATGATAGACACCTCGACAGGCTCTGTGACCCTGAGGGCTGTATTTCCGAATTCCAAGAATATACTGCGCAGCGGTAGTACCGGAAATATAAAGTTCCCTTATACAAAAAAGAACTGTATGGTCATTCCGCAGACAGCTACATACGAATTGCAAGATAAGGTTTTTGTCTATAAGGTTGTAGATGGTAAAACCCAATCAACCCAAGTTAAGGTGTTTGAAGTCAATGATGGAAAGGAGTATATCGTGGAATCAGGTCTGAATATGGGTGATGTCATCATTGCAGAAGGAGCCGGATTGCTCAGTAATGGCATTTCGGTAAATCAAGCTGCATCTGCCCCAACTGCTACACGAAAAGATAGGAGAAAATAATATGAAAGCGAAACTGTTTATAGATCGTCCGATATTGGCGGCATGTATTTCGGCACTGATACTGATGCTGGGAATCATCGGGCTCGTGAATCTTCCGATGGAGCAATATCCGGATATTGCTCCTCCAACCGTACAGGTGTCTGCCACCTATACGGGCGCAAGTGCCGAAACCGTGCAGAAAGCGGTTATCGTGCCACTGGAGGAAGAAATCAATGGTGTGGAAAATATGATGTACATGACTTCCACGGCCTCTAATACCGGTAGCGCCACTATCAATGTTTATTTCAAGCAGGGTACAGATCCAGACATGGCCACTGTCAACGTACAGAACCGTGTGACCAAGGCACAGGGTACACTTCCAAGTGAAGTGACGAAGATAGGAGTCACTGCACAGAAAAGACAGAATAGCCAGCTGATGCTGATGTCGCTTTATAGTACCAAAGGCGACTATGATGAGAAATTCCTTGCCAACTATCTCAAGATAAATGTTGTTCCTCGCATCCAGCGTATTTCTGGCGTAGGAGAAGTGATGGTGATGGGTAACGACTATGCTATGCGCATCTGGTTGAAACCTGATGTGATGGCACAGTATGGGCTTGTTCCATCGGATATCATTACCATATTGGGCGAACAGAATATAGAGGCTTCTACCGGTACTCTTGGTGAGGATTCTCAGAATACATTCCAATACACCTTGAAATATCGGGGACGCTATGAAACCAGCGAGGAATTGGGAGATTTGGTTGTCCGAACCGCAGACGACGGCAATACTTTACGCTTGAAGGATGTGGCAGATATAGAGTTGGGTACCACATCGTATAATTTCAGCGGTGGCGTGTCTGGCAATCCTGGAGCTACGTTTATGGTGATGCAGACTGCCGGATCCAACGCCAACGAAATCATAAAGGAAATCAATAAAATGGCGGATGAAATCCGAGCCGATTTGCCTGATGGTCTGAAACTGGATACGATGATGAGTATCAAATCGTTCCTCGATGCTTCAGTCAAGAATGTCATCAAGACGCTCATCGAGGCGATTCTCCTGGTTATCATCGTGGTCTATGTCTTCCTGCAGAGTGTGCGTTCTACGTTTATTCCTTTAGTAGGTATCGTGGTTTCCCTGGTGGGTACGTTTGCTTTCCTCTATGTGGCGGGATTCAGCATCAATCTGCTGACTCTTTTTGCCTTGGTTCTGGTCATCGGTACGGTGGTTGATGACTCCATCGTGGTGGTGGAAGCTGTGCAGGCGAAGTTTGATGAGGGGTATAAATCGCCTTACAAGGCAACAGTGGATGCGATGGGGGGAATAACTTCGGCCATCGTTACCACTTCACTGGTCTTCATGGCTGTGTTTATTCCGGTTAGTTTTATGGGTGGAACTACGGGTACCTTTTATACGCAATTCGGTTTGACGATGGCTGTAGCTGTGGGTATATCGGCATTGAACGCCCTGACTACCTGTCCGGCACTCTGTGCTCTCATCATGACACCCCACATGCAGGCAGAAGAAGGTAAAAAGATAAGTTTCTCGTCTCGTTTCCACATCGCTTTTGATACTGCTTTCGGCCGTCTGGTCAACAAGTATAAAATGGGTGTGAAGTTCTTCTTCCGCCGCAAATGGCTGGTAGGAGTAGCACTCGCTGTGAATTGTATCTTGTTGGCTGTATTGGTCAAGACCACCAAAACCGGATTGGTTCCGGATGAGGATACGGGAACACTGTTTGTTTCTGTTACCACTGCACCAGGTAGTACGCTTTCTGAAACCAAAAGCATCATGAAGGAGGTTGAGAAGCGTATCAGTGGAATTCCGCAGATATACCTGTATTCCACCATCGGAGGTTATAATATGATGGGTAGCGGACAAAGCAGTGCGGGTGGTACGCTCATCGTGCGTCTCAAAGATTGGGATGAACGCAAAGGTGATGAGAACAGCAAGGATGCCGTTATGGCTGAAGTGATGGCGCGGACTGCTGATATCAAGAATGCGCAGGTATTCGTCTTTTCTCCACCTAGGATCATGGGTTATGGTATGACCAATGGTCTTGAAATCTACGTGCAGGATCAGAAAGGTGGCGACATCAGTACGCTCTATTCGCATACCAAAGAGTTCATTGCGGCATTGAACAAACGTCCGGAAATTCAAAGTGCAGTAACTACATTTGATACCCGTTTCCCTCAATATCTTGTGGAAGTGGATGCGGCACGTTGCAAGCGTGCTGGTATTTCTCCATCGGATGTGCTGGATGTCTTGTCTTGTTATGTGGGCGGTAATTATGCTTCAAACATAAACCGTTTCTCTAAGATTTATCGTGTGATGGTACAGGCAAAGCCAGAATACAGATTGAACAAGGAATCTCTGGATAATATGTACGTGCGTTCCTCTTCTGGAAGCATGGCACCTGTTGGACAGTTTGTTACTTTATCCAAAACCTATGGTCCTGAGATTCTGAGCCGATTTAATCTTTTCAGCACCATATCGGTGAATGCTACACCTGCCCAGGGATACAGTTCGGGTGATGCTATCGAGGCAGTGCGCGAAGTGGCAAAGAAGACGCTGCCTGCAGGATACGGATATGAGTTTGGAGGTACATCCCGTGAGGAGGCTTCTTCGGGTACATCCTTTGTTATCATTTTCGTTATCTGTGTCTTGTTTATCTATATCATCCTTTGTTCTCTCTACGAAAGTCTGTTCGTTCCTTTGGCGGTAATGCTTTCCATTCCATTCGGATTGATGGGTAGTTTCTTGTTCGCCAAGATGTTCGGTGTAGAGAATAATGTATATATGCAAACGGGACTCATCATGCTGATTGGACTGTTGGCTAAGACGGCCATCCTTGTCACGGAGTATGCTTCCGAGCGCCGCCGCCATGGTATGACCATAGTTCAGGCTGCTCTTTCGGCTGCTGCTGTCCGCCTGCGTCCTATCCTGATGACTGCCCTGACAATGATCATCGGTCTCTTCCCATTGGTAATAGCAACTGGTGCGGGTGCCAATGGCAATATCTCGCTTGGTGTGGGTACTGTAGGTGGTATGCTGATAGGAACGGTTGCTTTACTGTTTGTTGTTCCTGTGCTTTTCATCGTTTTCCAGACTATAGAAGAGAGGGTAATGCCTAAACGGCGACATAGAGAACAGGAGATAAGGACAGAACCTCTTTTAGAGGAGAAGAATTAATTAAATAGAAGAAAATATGAACTATAAACGGATAATATTTTTCCTGCCGGCATTGTTGTTGTTCTGTGGCTGCGGAATATACACAAATTACCAGCGTTCGGAAACGCTCACGGTTGACAGCCTTTACCGTGATGTGCCGGGATGCCTGCAGGATACTTCCTCTATAGCCAATCTTTCATGGCGAGAACTCTTTACTGATTCTCAGCTGGTAAAATGGATAGAGGTGGGATTGGAAAAGAACAGTGATATTCAGACGGCACGGCTTCTCACGCAAGAGGCACAGGCATCGTTGCAAGCCTCTCGCCAGGCTTTTCTGCCATCTGTATCGCTGACGCCAGAAGGCTCACTGAGTAGTTTCGGTGGGGCAAAACCATCGAAAACCTATTCGCTGGGAGGTACGGCAGAATGGGAGATTGATGCTTTTGGAGGGCTACGCAATGCCAAGAAAGGAAGCTTGGCTGCACTGGAAGCCAGTAGGGCATACGAGCAGGCGGTACAGACACAACTGGTGGCTACCATTGCTGAAACCTATTACTCGCTCCTTGCGCTAGATAGAAAACTGGCTATCACTCGGGATGCTGCACGTAAGTGGGGGAGAGAATGTGCGTATAATGAAGGCTTTGAAACGTGCTGGAGAAAAGGATGAAGCTGCCGTGGCACAAGCGGAGGCTAACAGACTGGATGCGGAATCTTCTGCACTATCGTTGGAAAAACAGATGCACGAACTGGAGAATTCCTTCTCTACATTGGTAGGCATTGCACCTTCAGATATTAAACGGGGGCAGTTACTGGAACTTTCGTTCCCAGAAAAATGGTCGGTTGGAGTTCCTGTACAGTTGCTCAGTAAGCGTCCTGATGTGCGACAGGCAGAATGGCAGTTGGCTGAGGCTTTTTATGCAACCAATAAGGCCCGCTCTGCCTTTTATCCGCAGATTACCTTGAGCGGTTCTGCCGGATGGACCAACAGTTCTGGTGCTGGTATTGTTAATCCGGGCAAATGGTTGCTCACTGCGCTGGGATCGCTGGTGCAGCCGCTCTTTGATAAAGGAAATAATGTAGCCAACCTGAAGATAGCCCAAGCGAAGCAACAGGAAGCGCTGGTTGCTTTCCAGCAAAAACTGTTGGAAGCTGGGGCTGAAGTAAACAATGCGTTGACCCAGTGGCAGATTGCACGGAAAAGTCTGAAACTGGATCATGAGAAAGTTGAGGCTTTGAATACGGCTGTACGCAGTACACAGCTTCTGATGACGCATGGCAGTACTAACTATCTTGAGGTACTTACTGCTCAGCAGACACTTCTGGATGCGCAGTTGTCAGAAGTGTCAGATAAATATGATGAGATAGAAGGGGTAATAAGTCTCTATCAAGCTTTAGGAGGAGGAATTCAATAACTATTTATATTATATATAATAGTGCGAGAGTCCAGTCTGTGATAGATTTAAGCTCTCGCACTTTTTCTGTATTCCGTGGGCGTCTTTCCCGTCTGTCTCTTGAAGAATTTGGTCATCGTAGCCAAATCTGGGAAATGAAAAGCTTCTGCAATCTGCGAAATGGGTTTTTCTGAAATTTCCAACTGCTCTATGATACTTCCTGTCAGTGCAATGCTGATATGCTCATAAACAGTTTTTTGTGTTATGCTTTTTATAGCTCTATTGAGATACTGAGGGGTAACACATAGTTGGGAAGCATACCAGTTGGCAGAATGTTCTTCCCGTATATGTGCGAGCAGAAGACCAACAAATTGCTTGAATAGGATGTGTTTGCGGCTCACTTCCATCTTTGCTCTACCTTCGTTTTCCTGCCGGATAAATTCGTTGGCTATGTCCATCATGTAGATTTGCAAAGTACAACTCATCATTTCTGTATAGAAGTGGTGGTTTTCGTCTTTTAAAGACTCCACAATGTAGCTCATTCTTTTTTGTATGCGTTCTGTCACTTCAGAAGATAATACAGATACAGGCCATGCCTTCGTGTGTAATATATACGAAGGCGGAAACGGCGCTGTATTTTTCATCAGGGAGGCGATGAACGGGGCGGTAAAAAACAGTACATACGCTTGGATATCTTCGGATATATCTCGTATTTCCAGAGAACGTCCATCTATGAAATCAGCAAAACTGTTTTTCGTCAATGGATACTGAATGCCTTCCCATTCAGCCTTTAGCTCTCCCGATAGTACGAGAATATGCACGAATATATGATTGCCATTTTCTCCCCGAAAGACTGGTAACTCATTTTCTTTGCGGATTATTTTCCAAAGGGTAAACCCTTCGTCCATAACATAGCAGTTGTTGTTCTGCCGCCCGAATTCCAAGAAATTTATTGTTTCCATTTGAAATATGTAAATAGGTTAGACCATAACTATCTCAAACCATCAATAGAGGCTCGGCAATTGTTCCAAAGCCGATGATGTGTGGAATACGCAGTTTACCCATAATGATAGGGGCAAAGAGAACGATGAGCAGCACTACGAAGAAGATCAACGTAGGGTCGGTTATCGGGAAGTAATGTGTTAAGTTCAGCATAGACATTCTTTTTTTGTTTGTGAGTGCAAAGATACGTCGTTTTTTTGAATTGACCATACAAAATTACGGAGAATTATTTTCTTAGTGGTATCTAAGGGTATTATTTCTCTTTTAGTTTGCATGTTTTATATTCATGCTCATCAATGCCTCCTTCTTGGCACTCATACGCATCGGGGGCTTTCACCCGCACTTCACTGGAAACGACAAGGGTCTATATGCCACGATGACAAGGTGGCGTATAGACCCTTGATTATATGGTGATATTAGAAATCTACATCTCCGCTATTGTATTTTTATGAATTGCTTAGATTCTTAATGATTTCCAAAGGCAGCTGGGTAGCTTTGGCAACCTGTTCGGCAGAAAGTCCCATTGCCAGCAATCGTTGTGCTGTTTCTGTGTTGGCCTCATGTTTGCCTTCAGTCTTACCCTTTTCCATGCCTTTCTTCATGCCTATTTCTATACCTTCAGCAAGACCTTCTTGTTTTGCCGTATCAATAGAGTTCTTGATATCCCGATATGCCTTCTTACTAGCTTCATACTCCCTCATTTCCTGCGGAGTAAACTTGGCTATTTCGGCTTCCTCAAAGAGGCGATCGAAGACCTTGTCGCACAGTTCTTTCGGGCGCTGGGTAAGCTTATAGAGGTTCTTCAGTGCATAGAGCCACTTCTCGTAGAGCGTATCCAGTTGTTCCAGGGTTTTGTTGAACTTGGAAATCTCTACATAGATATATTCGAGTTTGTCGTAAAATACTTTGTGGGTAGCTGTGTCGCACAACTGCACATGATGGCGGATTTTCTCCTTGTCGAATGCATCCTCGTTCATGCTGAAGTTGAGCAGGGCTACGGTATAGACATGATTGAGTTTGAAATCCCAGTCATTCCCCTTAGGTGCCTGCTCACGGATAGGGAAGGTTGAGTAGAAGAGGGAGCGATCCTTGAAATACGCCTGATAAGCATTCTGCATTTCTACGATGAACTTCTCGCCGTTTTCGCCCTCGCAATATACATCAAAGATGGCTCTGCGGTCGGTATAGACATCTCCGACGTGCTCTGGATTCAGATACGACACGTCCTTCACAACCTGTCTGCCATTAAACAAGCTGTTGAGGAAGCAAATGAGCAAATCCTTGTTCATTGCTGTTCCAAAAATTCGCTTGAAACCGAAGTCGGTCAGCAAGCTGATATATCTTTCTTCTACCTGCTTCATAATCAACTATATTAAAATGCTACCGCAAAGTTACGACTTTATTTCCAAACCCGCAAGAGCTTTCTGGGAAAAGTTTCTGAAAAAGTTTAGAGATTGCGTTTTTTATGTGACAGGACAAGGGTCTATATGCCACGATGACAAGGTGGCGTATAGACCCTTGATTATATGGTGATATTAGAAATCTACATCTCCGCTATTGTATTTTTATGAATTGCTTAGATTCTTAATGATTTCCAAAGGCAGCTGGGTAGCTTTGGCAACCTGTTCGGCAGAAAGTCCCATTGCCAGCAATCGTTGTGCTGTTTCTGTGTTGGCCTCATGTTTGCCTTCAGTCTTACCCTTTTCCATGCCTTCAGCAATTCCTTCTTCCTTACCCTTTTGGTAGCTGTCATCTATGAGAGTTCTTTCAACGCTTACGGAATCCCAGAATTTGTCGTAGGCCCAGAGCTCGGCAT
>ERZ1023633.848-NODE-848-length-11124-cov-8.242027_pt1 | contig 11124 bp, 9 predicted proteins | sample MGYA00380333_ERZ1023633 | MGnify/ENA primary metagenome ERZ1023633 (study PRJEB33179, sample SAMN07448972) | human gut metagenome | biome: Human-gut; feature: Human associated habitat; material: Faeces | host: Homo sapiens | place: India: Bhopal | collected...
ACCGTAGGTGGCGAGGGGGTGGGGCTTCCATATCTTTTTTCCCATGACCAATCTGATAAATCCTCCCAGCAACCGTCACGACACGGTTCTGCCGTTGCCTCTTGAGGTCACGGCCAACGCTTGGGCTGTCGATGCGGCGTGCAGCGGCAACCCGGGACCTATGGAATATCAGGCCATAGATCTCGCGACGGGTGCGCAGGTGTTTCATTATGGACCCGTGCACGGAACAAACAATATCGGTGAGTTTCTGGCTATCGTCCATGCTCTCGCCCTCCTCGACAAGCAGGGCATCACGGGCAAGACGATCTACAGCGACTCGCACAACGCCATTCTGTGGGTGAAGAAACGGCAGTGTAAAACCAAACTGGAACGCACACCGCAGACCGCGCCTCTTTATGCCGTCATCGCGCGTGCCGAAGCATGGCTACGCGCACACCCTGTGCTGCAAAACCCTGTGGTGAAATGGGAGACGAGACAGTGGGGAGAGGTGCCCGCCGACTTTGGACGCAAATAGCGGGCGCAGGCTTTGCCTACGTTTCTCGCTTGCGTTGTTTTTAAAGACAATAGAGACAATAGGGATTATAGGGACGATTTTACAAATTACGGAAATTTTAATCCTAAATCTACGGAATAATAATCTTTAAAACAACGGAATTATTGTTCCTTGCCAGTCCTTAAACTGCATATTTATGCAAAAAACGGAGAAAAATATGCAGAAAGCACGGTGATAGGTAAAAGAAGAAAAGAGTGAGCAAAATGTCGGTTTTTGGGGCGTTTTGCTATACAGTTTTGTTAAGTAATGTTAAAATTAGGCTTAGGTTGTCAAAGAGGCTCTTTGAGGCTGTCAAATGATATAAATGACCGCCTCAAAGAGGCTTAATGAGAACGTCAAATGGGCACTTTCATTTTGTCATTTGGGCCCTTTGAAAATACTGTATATTCGAGGTCTTGTTTTGCATAAATATGCAGTTTGAACCGACCGAAACAACGCTTATTCGTCTACGGGTGAGAACTCGTCCTTGCCTACACCGCAGAGGGGGCAAACCCAATCGTCGGGGATGTCTTCAAATGCTGTTCCCGGCTCAATGCCGTTCTCAGGATCGCCTACGGCAGGGTCATAGACCCATCCGCACACATCACATACGTACTTTTTCATAGCTTTTTCCTTTCCTTTTTAGTTAATTGATTGTCTTGACCTTTTCAAGCTCTACAGTTTTGCAGGTGTACTGGGCTTGAATGTGTTCAAGGTTTTTTAAAATGTTATTTAACGTTTCTAGCCTGTTCTCTACGGGTGTCGCCCTTTGCACGTTTGCAGTTAGGATGGTTTTCGTGTCATGAGGGTTCCACCTTATTATATATATAGGGAACGCAGCTTTTATTCTTTTTTCTGAATGCAGTTTTTCTTTGAAGCAGTCTTTTTTTTCTGAACGCAGTTTCTTCTGAATACAGTTTCTCTGAATACAGATTTTTTTGCAGTTTTTCTTTTTTAGAGCCGCCCGTTATGTTTTTCGCAGTTACATGTCTTTAGCGGCATCTGTTGTGATGGGGGCAGGCAGCGCTTTGCGGCGCTGTCTATATGCAATTCATGGCTGTTTCTTAAACCCCAAAAGGCTGTTTCGCAACCCCAGAAGGCTGTTTCGCAACCCAGAAGGCTGTTTCGCAACCCAAAAGGCTGTTTCGCAAATCAAAATGGTAGATTTACAAACCTCAAACGGCTGTTACGCCAACCCCTTCATCACGCGGTCAGCGATTTGCTCGGGCGTGATGTTGTTAAGGCACGCATAGTCGCCTCGCATGCAGGGCTTGTTGCCGAAGATGCTGCACGGGCGGCAGGGCAGGTCTGTCTGCACGGCATCGTCAGCCTTCTGGTTCCAGCCCATGAAGCCGGCGTAAGGATGGGTTGCTCCCCACACGCTCACCACGCGTGTGCCTGTGAGCGATGCCAGGTGCATGTTGGCGCTGTCCATGCTCACCATCGTGTCGAGATGACTCATGAGCACCAGTTCCTGGAACAGTCCTGAGAGCAGCGTCGAGGCACAGGTGCAGCGGTCATGGCGTTTCTCCCACTCGTCGAGCATGTCGCGTTCCTCCTTGCCTCCTCCGAAGAGGAAAATGCGGTTGCGGGTGTCGCGTTCAAGCAGCAGCTGGACCACGCGCTCCATCTTCTCGGGCGGGTACACCTTGCCCTGATGTGCTGCAAACGGCGCTATGCCTATCCATCTCTCGCCCTCGGCTTTGGGGTTGATGCGCTGCGCAATAAGACTCATGTCGCCACCCTTTGGTGGGAAGATGCTGTCAAACTGTAGCTTCACGGGGTATCCCAAGCGTGCGAGCACGTCGGCATAGCCCTCAAACGATGTGGGCAGCTGCTCCAGCACCTTGTTGCGTGTGGCGGTGAGGGCGCGGCGTTCGCGGCGGTGCTTGTCGATGTGTGCCACCTGGTAACGCCCTATGTTGAAGCGCATGCGCAGGTAGCTTGAGCGCAGAATGCTGTGCATGTCGGCAATGGCGGTGAAGTTTTTCGCCACCAGTCGGCGGTAGAGGGCGTTGAGGCCCTTCAGCCCGCGATACTCGTTCTTCAGGTCTGCCCCCATGAACCCCACGTTGGGAGCCAGCCCCTCGAAGAACGTCCGTGCGAACGGTCTGCTCAGCACGGTGATGCGCAGGTGCGGATATTGGTGTGCCAGCGAGCTCACCACGGGCACCATCATAGCCACATCGCCCATGGCAGAGAACCTTATTATAAGTAAATGCTCGGTTTTCACTTGTTTTTTCTTCTTACTTCTTATACAGCACCGGGTTTGTGCTCGGGTCGTTATACATCTTCATCTGCTTGTAGACCTTCATATATTTGTGGCCTGAGGCTATGTCGTCGAGCAGCTGGTCAATGGCCGTTGAGAGGTCCTTCTGCTGCTCAAGCAGAACGTTGAGCTTGGCCTGACACTTCTCCTTGTGCTCCTCGCTGACGTCTTCGCGCTCCACCTGTTCGCGCATGTGGTAGATCTTCAGAGCCAGGATGCTCAGACGGTCCACGGCCCATGCCGGGCTCTCGGTGTTGATGCGTGCGTCGGGCTGAATGGTGACGTCGCTATATTTCTGACGGAAATAGGCATCGATCTGCTCCACGAGGTCGGTGCGGTCCTGGTTTGAGCGGTCTATGCGACGCTTCAGGGCGAGCGCCTCGACGGGGTTGATGTGGGGGTCGCGGATGATGTCTTCAAAATGCCACTGAACGGTGTCTATCCAGCATTTGAGGTACAGACGGTTCTCCACATCGTCACGGTCGTAGGGGTTGTTGATGGGTGTGTCGATGTTGTCCTTGATGTGATAGTCGCGGATGGCCTGGTTGAAGACCTGGTTGCAATGTTCTGAAAATGACATATTGGTGTTAGGGTTTTTATTTGTTGACATGGCGGCTGCCGTTGGGCCTTCGCCTTTTTCTGATCACTCGATGTCTTGTGCCTGTGCTGTGCTGCCGACGTGCGTCCTGTGGTTTTCTCTGCTTCGGCCAAAGGACGTGTTCAGGGGTTGTCTGGGGGTTGTTTAGGGGCTGTTTTGGTTTGTCGGCTTCATCGTCACTATACAAAGATACGGCAAAAGCGCCACACTGCCAAACTTTGGGTTGGGTTTTTTGTTTTTTTATCTCATTTGTGTGTTGTGTGCGCACGTCAGAGGCCGAAAAATTGCACAAATGGCGTGTCAATGTGCACGCGAAGGTGCTTTTTTACACAAAAAATTTGCGAATGTGAAAAATAATGTGTTCCTTTGTAGCCGATTTTGAATTAAGAAACTAATTACAAACATTTTAAAGATTAAAAATTATGTCAGAAATTGAATCAAAGGTAAAAGAAATCATCGCTGATAAGCTGGGTGTTGATGAGGCTGATGTTAAGCCCGAAGCAAGCTTCACAAACGATCTCGGTGCCGACTCTCTGGACACTGTAGAGCTCATCATGGAGTTTGAGAAGTCATTCAACATCACTATTCCCGATGACCAGGCTGAGAAGATCACCACTGTAGGTGACGCTATCGCTTACATCGAGGAGAACAAGAAATAATTTCCGCTCCGGCAGAAACGCACCCACAGCATGTCATTAATGCTGTGACTGCGTCTGCCCGCGTGTGACGCGCGACAGCAAGAAGCCCGATGGGGCGTTCAGACGGTTGATAGTTTCTGTGGTGATTTCCAGATTTTCTTACACCCCCAGAAACCATCAACCTCTGTTATATCTATATTTCTGAAGTTTTGCAAGGCTGCGGCAGAGGTCCGCGGCATAAAGGCATCAACGAGAATTTTTGAGATGCCGGCAACGCATCCGCGTAATCACACCTTTTTCACATTCATCAGATTAATAACCGCGTGCTGAGAGGAAAAAACAATACGAAAACAAAATTTTTTGGTCAAGGCACGCCGAACGAGATAATAATGGAATTAAAAAGAGTAGTTGTAACAGGCATAGGTGCCGTTACCCCCGTAGGCAACACCGCCGAGGAGACATGGGCAAACTTGCTCGCTGGAAAGAGCGGAGCAGCTCCCATCACCCACTTTGACACCACCAATTTCAAGACCAAGTTTGCCTGTGAGGTGAAGGGTCTGAACATCAACGATTTCATCGACCGCAAGGAAGCACGCAAGATGGACCGCTACACACAGCTCGCCATCATCGCTGCCAAGCAAGCCGTAGAAGACAGCCAGGTTGATCTCGATGCCATCGACAAGCAGCGCGTAGGCGTGGTCTACGGTGTGGGCATCGGCGGCATCAAGACCTTCGAGGACGAGGTGGGCTATTATAGCCAGCACCAGGAGGCAGGTCCCAAGTTTAACCCCTTCTTCATCCCGAAGATGATCGCCGACATCGCGTCAGGACAGATCTCTATCCTCTACGGTTTCAACGGTCCCAACTATACCACCACATCGGCATGTGCTTCTTCAAGCAACGCTCTGGCCGACGCCTTTAACCTTGTGCGTCTGGGCAAGGCCGACATGATCCTTGGCGGAGGTGCTGAGGCTGCCATCTGCGCTTGCGGCGTGGGCGGTTTCAACGCCATGCACGCTCTCTCTACACGCAACGACGACCCCGAGCACGCCTCACGTCCGTTCAGCGCCAGCCGCGACGGTTTCATCATGGGCGAGGGCGCAGGCTGCCTCATCCTTGAGGAGCTGGAGCACGCCAAGGCCCGTGGTGCAAAGATCTACGCCGAGATGGTGGGCGAGGGCATGAGCGCCGACGCTTACCACATCACCGCCTCTCACCCCGAGGGTCTGGGTGCCAAGCTCGTGATGCAGCGTGCCCTTGAAGACGCCGGTCTGAAGCCCGAGGATATCGACTACATCAACGTTCACGGCACCAGCACACACGTTGGCGACATCTCTGAGGCCAAGGCCATCAAGGACGTGTTTGGCGATGCTGCCTACAAGCTCAACATCAGCTCAACCAAGTCGATGACCGGTCACCTGCTCGGCGCTGCCGGCGCTGTGGAGGCCATGGTTGCTGTGCTCTCTGTGAAGAACGACATCGTGCCCCCGACAATCAACCACACCGAGGGCGACAATGACGAGGAGATCGACTATAACCTCAACTTCACCTTCAACAAGGCACAGAAGCGCGAGGTGCGTGCTGCCATCAGCAACACCTTCGGTTTCGGCGGCCACAACGCATGTGTAGCATTCAAGAAGTATGCTGAGTAACATCATAGACAGAATAAAGCTCCCCTTCCGCAAGGAAAAGGAGCTTTATTTATCTCTCTACAACATCATTGGGGTCTACCCTCACGACATCTCGCTCTACAAGCTCGCGCTCATGCACAAGAGCTTGTTCAAGCGCAACGCCAAGGGCAAGCCCGTGAACAACGAGCGCCTGGAGTTTCTGGGCGACGCTGTGCTCGACGCTGCCGTGGGCGACATCGTCTATCGCCATTTTCCCGGCAAGCGAGAGGGCTTCCTCACCAACACACGCTCCAAGCTCGTGCAGCGTGAGACCCTGAACCGTCTGGCTCAGGAGATGGGCATAACGCAGCTCATCCTGTCGAACGGACGCTCGTCGGCCCACAACTCTTACATGGGCGGCAACGCCTTCGAGGCCCTTGTGGGTGCGCTCTACCTCGACCGCGGCTACAACGCCTGCATGAGGTTCATACAGAAGCGCATTCTCGACCAGATGATCAACATAGACAAGGTGGCCTATAAGGAGGTCAACTTCAAGAGCAAGCTCATAGAGTGGGCGCAGAAGAACCGCGTGAAGATAGAGTTTGCGCTCAAGGAGCAGCATAAAGACAAGAACGGCAGTCCGGTCTTCACCTACATGGTGGTGCTCGAAGGGGTCGAAGGGTGCGATGCCACTGGCTACAGCAAGAAGGAGAGCCAGCAGATGGCATCGAAGCGCACTCTCGAGAAGCTGCGCAAGCAACCTCAGTTTCTCGACAGCGTGTTTACGGCCAAGACCAACCGCACGAAGATGGAGGAGGAGCCGGTGGAGAACGTGCCCAGCACAGAGCCCGAAGACTTTATCGTGGTGAACCACGGTGGGGTGCAGGACGACAACTTTGCCGCCTCAGGTTCTGATGCTTCCGTTTCTGCCGCCTCTAACGCTTCTGCCAAGAAAAACGCTGGCTCGAAAGGTGCAGCTTATTACGATGCAGCTTCTGACGGTTCTGAACTGTCAGACAACGCCAACGACGAGGGCCTTAAGAGCAAGAAACGCGCCAACCGACGCTCGCCCATGTATGCGGCAAAAGCTGCCGCCGCTGTGACACCAGCTGCCGTGGCCGACACCGAGGCCGGATGGTGCAACGAGAGCGTTGCGGAAGAAGAGCTGACAGCTGCTGAAGGCGATGCTTATGCTGACGCTTCAGATGCTGACGCTTCAAACGGCTATGCCGACGCATCAGACAATTCTTCAGACGACGAGTTTGACCTCAGCGACATCACAACCCGCGACAAGACCCGCGAGGAGATCATCGCTGCTGCCGAGGCTGCCGCCTTTGAGGAGGCAGAGAAGGCGTAAACAGGAACATGTTGACGGTCAGCATGCCGAGGCATGTGGATCTTGAAAAAACAGAAAGGCTTATATGTGGACACGGGTTTCGCCCTTCCTCATATAAGCCTTTGTTGCTTTGCAACACTTTGCGTTCAACAATTTATCCTTTTAACCCAAATCGGTCGTTAGGGCTTGCTTGGATTTTGGATTTTTAGAAGAATGGATTTTGTTTGGCTTTAAGACGGTCTTTAGAATAAAAGAAAAGCATTATGAATCAGACGTTTAAGAACTTATCAACAATTGCACGCCCAGCTTCGGCAATGGTGTTCATCCTGCTGCTTGCGGCCTGTGGATACCGGTCGGCACCAAAGACCGGTGGCGAGGGAGCGACAGCAGAAACGGCCTCGCTGCAGGGCGTTGCTGCCATCGACACGTCGGTGTATGAGACCTTGGCGATGCTCCCCACAACACCTGTCAAGGACCAGGGCCATAACGAGCTGTGCTGGCTCTATGCCATGACGGCAACGATAGAAAGTGAGCACGCGGCACAGGGCGACAGCGTGAACATTGGGGTCGATTACACCGCACGCCAGTATCTCACCAGCCTCGCCCACCGCTATTATTTCGCGCGCGACGCCCACGCCATGACCCTGCGCGGAACAGCCCCCATGGCGGTGACGCTCTTGCGGCGCTTCGGCGCCATGCCCTACGACAGCTATCACGGCATGGGCGACGAAAGCGCGGTGGCTGCCGCCAGATCCCTCTTGTCTGACGGCTCACAAGCCGCAGCATCAGAAGGCTCGCAGGATGTTGCTACCTCTGCCTCCCTTTCGTCAGATTGCTCCAAGCCCGCTCTCCCGTTGCGTCCTGTTGCCCGTCGGTTGATGCTTGCTGCCCGTCAGCAGCCGTCGTTTGGGGGTTACAAGCAGGTCGTTGAGCGACTGCTTGACGAGAGCATGGGTCCCATGCCGCTACATGTCTATATGTTCGGGGCAGAATATTCGCCCGTCGACTTCGCCCAGAGCGTCTGTTCGCCAGGCGAGTGGCAAGCCGTCACCTCGTTCACGCACCATCCCTTTGGCGAGGCGTTTGATCTTGAGGTGGCCGACAACAGGCTGCACGAGCAGTTCTTGAACCTGCCTCTCGACACGATGATGACCATGATAAAGCGCTCGCTCCTCGACCGCCACCCCGTGTGTTGGGAGGGCGACATCAGTGAGCGCGGCTTCAGTTGGCCCGACGGCATGGCAGACCTCTCCCTGCCCATGAGCCGCTGCACGCAGCAGAAGCGTCAACTCATGTTTGAGCGTCGCCTCACCACCGACGACCATTGCATGGCCCTCATCGGTCTTGTGCGCCGCCGTAGCGACGGCACCCTCTTCTTTGTTGCCAAAAACTCGTGGGGCTCCTCCAACCGCCACCACGGCTTCATGCTCCTCTCTGAGAAATATGTCAGGATGAAAACGGTGGGAGTCTGTTTAAAGGCTTCGCCTTTTAAGGGAAAAGTGAAAAGGGAAAAGTGAAAAATCCTATAGCCAAGGCTTTTAAGGGAAAAGTGAAAAGGGAAAAGTGAAAAATCTTATAGCCAAGGCTGCGCAAGTAATAAAGCACATGGATTTTTCACTTTTCGTTTTTCACTTTTCACTTAAAAAGCTTTTCGCGAAAAGCTTTTTAAATCTTCCCCCCATAGCACAAATCGCCAGCATCGCCGAAGCCAGGAACGATATACTTGTGCTCGTTCAAGCCGGGGTCGATGGCAGCACACCAGATGGTGGTGTCGTCGGGGAACGTGCGGCGGATGTGCTCAATGCCCTCGGGCGAAGCCATCACACACACCACATGCACCTTCTTTGGAGTGCCCTTGGTCAGCAGCGCCTTGTAGCCCATCTCCATAGAGCCGCCCGTGGCAAGCATGGGGTCCACGATGAGCAGCGTGGCGTTGTTGAGGTCGGGTGTGGCAAGATATTCTACATGTATGCCCACCTTGGTGTGAGCCTCGTCCTCATACTCGCGGAACGCCGACACGAAGGCGTTGCCGGCGTGGTCGAAGATGTTAAGGAACCCCTGGTGGAACGGCAGACCGGCGCGGAAGATCGTTCCGAGCACCAGCTTGTCGGTGGGCACGTTCACGCGGGCTGTGCCCAGAGGGGTCTGCACGTCGTGCTCCTCATAGTCGAAGGTCTTGCTGAGCTCATAAGCAATGAGCTCGCCCACACGCATGATGTTGTTACGGAAAAGCAGACGGTTTGTCTGATAGTCTTTGTCGCGCATCTCAGCCATATACTTGTTGATGATGCTGTTCTGTTCTGCAAAGTTGATGATTTTCATATCTTATATATGATTTTTGTTTATTAGTCTTGTTTTTCTGATAGACGAGTTTTTAGTTGTTTCGTCGGCATGCCGTTACAGCTTGCTTAAATTGGCGCAAAGGTATAAAAAAGATTGCATATTAAGTTGACCATTTGCCAACTGAAAATTACAAATTGAACCCAATGCCCCGTTTTTTTAATTTCTTTAACCTAAAAACAATTGCTTTACATATATTTTTGTCGTTAAAAGGTTTGCCGTTCAACACTTTTTATCTATCTTTGCAGCGGATTTGAGATAATAAGGTAAAGGTAAAAATGTGAGAACAACGTAAGGCAATGATCCTTATCGGTTTTGCATGGATAACCTTGAACAGAATCAAGACATTTAATTCACTTCTAAATAATTTTAATTAAAATGGCAAAGTTAGATTTGACACAGTATGGCATTACTGGTTCTACAGTAATCGCTCACAATCCGTCTTATGAGAAGTTGTTCGAAGAGGAGACCAAGGCTGGTCTCGAGGGCTTCGAGGTAGGTCATGAAACCGAGCTCGGCGCTGTTGACGTGATGACAGGTATCTACACCGGTCGTTCTCCTAAGGACAAGTACATCGTAATGGATGAGAACTCTAAGGACACTGTATGGTGGACAACAGAGGAATATAAGAACGACAACCACCCCATGTCTGAAGAGGTATGGGCAACGGTTAAGGATATCGCCAAGAAAGAACTTTGCAACAAGAACCTCTATGTAGTAGACGGCTTCTGCGGTGCCAACAAGGACACTCGTATGGCTGTTCGCTTCATCGTTGAGGTTGCATGGCAGGCTCACTTCGTAACAAACATGTTCATCCGTCCTACAGCTGAGGAGCTGGAGGCATTTGAGCCCGACTTCGTTGTTTACAACGCTTCTAAGGCTAAGGTAGAGAACTACCAGGAGCTCGGTCTGCACTCAGAGACCTGCGTTGCTTTCAACGTAACATCTAAGGAGCAGGTTATCATCAACACATGGTACGGCGGTGAGATGAAGAAGGGTATGTTCTCTATGATGAACTACTTCCTCCCCTTGAAGGGCATGGCTTCTATGCACTGCTCTGCTAACTGCGACAAGAACGGCGAGAACACAGCTATCTTCTTCGGTCTGTCAGGTACAGGTAAGACCACTCTGTCTACCGATCCTAAGCGTCTCCTCATCGGTGACGACGAGCACGGATGGGACGACAACGGCGTGTTCAACTTCGAGGGTGGCTGCTACGCTAAGGTTATCAACCTCGACAAGGAGTCAGAGCCCGATATCTACAACGCTATCCGTCGCGACGCTCTCCTCGAGAACGTAACTGTTGATGCTAACGGCAAGATCGATTTCGCTGACAAGAGCGTTACCGAGAACACTCGTGTTTCTTATCCTATCTACCACATCAACAACATCAAGGAGGGTTCTTCAGCACCCGCTGCTAAGCAGGTTATCTTCCTGTCAGCCGACGCTTTCGGCGTGCTGCCTCCCGTTTCTATCCTGACTCCCGAGCAGACTCAGTACTACTTCCTTTCAGGATTCACAGCTAAGCTCGCTGGTACAGAGCGCGGCATCACAGAGCCCACTCCTACATTCTCAGCTTGCTTCGGCCAGGCATTCCTCGAGCTGCATCCTACCAAGTATGCACAGGAGCTGGTTAAGAAGATGGAGAAGAACAACGCCAAGGCTTACCTCGTAAACACTGGCTGGAACGGCACAGGCAAGCGTATCTCTATCCGCGACACCCGTGGCATCATCGACGCCATCCTGAGCGGTGACATCGACAAGGCTCCTACAAAGCAGATCCCGATGTTCGACTTCAAGG
>ERZ1023633.850-NODE-850-length-11110-cov-50.837811_pt1 | contig 11110 bp, 12 predicted proteins | sample MGYA00380333_ERZ1023633 | MGnify/ENA primary metagenome ERZ1023633 (study PRJEB33179, sample SAMN07448972) | human gut metagenome | biome: Human-gut; feature: Human associated habitat; material: Faeces | host: Homo sapiens | place: India: Bhopal | collected...
GGAAATCCCCATGCAATCTAAGACTTAAAATAGAAAATTAATCGATAAGATATATGTATAACTATTTGACACTCAGTGTTTTAGGGGGGGGTAATTTTGAGCCATCAAAATTAGTCTCCAGTATGGGTGTGTATATCAAAGGGCGAATATTAGCGTTTTTCAGGCGCTGGTATTCGCCCTTTTCGTGTTTTCAGATTTCTTCATTTTCTGAGGAGCAAATGCAGGGAAATGAAGAAAAAATCACTAAAAGGGGCCTTCTGATGCGTTTTTTTAGCGCGGCAACAGGAAATTTTTAGCTCTCAAATAGATACTATATCACCTTATTATAATATAAATAGATAGAAAATGGCAAAGAAACAAGATACCATCAGCATTGGTTTTGAAGAGAAAATCTGGAAGGCTGCCGACATTCTGAGGGGCAACCTGAGCGCTTCGCAATACGAGGGCGTGGTGCTCGGACTCATCTTTCTGAAATACATCAGCGACCGCTTCGAACAGAAGTTTCAGGAGCTGCAGGGCGACGAATACGCCGACCCGGAAGATAAGGACGAATACACTGCCGAGAACATCTTCTTCGTGCCTGCTGAGGCTCGCTGGAGCAAGATTAGTGCTGCTGCCCACCTGCCTGAAATCGGTGTGGTGATAGATGATGCGCTGACTGCCATTGAGCGTGAAAACGAAAGACTGAAGGGTATTCTGCCTAAGAATTTCGCCCGTCCGGAGCTGGACAAGCGCCGCTTAGGTGATGTGGTGGATCTCTTTACGAATATAGAAATGCATGATGCTGGCGATGAGAAGGACCTCTTAGGCAGAACCTACGAATACTGCTTGCAGCAGTTTGCTTCCTTGGAGGGCAAGAATGGCGGCGAGTTCTATACGCCGTCCTGCATTGTGCGCACGCTGGTAGAGATACTGGAGCCTTACGAGGGCAGAGTCTATGACCCTTGCTGCGGAAGCGGCGGTATGTTTGTGCAGAGCGCCAAGTTTATCGAGCGCCACAAGGGAAACCTGCGCAAGATCAGTATCTACGGTCAGGAGGCCAACCCAGATACTTGGAAGATGGCGCACATGAACCTTGCCATCCGTGGCTTGGATGCGAACTTAGGCAATGTCTTTGCCGACACATTCTATGATGACCAGCACCCTACGCTGAAGGCAGATTTCATTCTTGCCAATCCTCCTTTCAATCTCAGCGACTGGGGACAGAGTGCGCTTCAGGAAGATGTGCGCTGGCAGTATGGTTTGCCACCAGCTGGCAATGCCAACTTTGCTTGGATGCAGCACATGATTCACCATCTGGCACCAAACGGAAAGATCGGTTTGGTGCTGGCGAATGGTGCGCTTTCCAGTCAGAGTGGTGGCGAGGGACAGATTCGCCAAGCCATTATCGAAGCCGATCTGGTAGAGGGAATCGTGGCTTTGCCTTCCCAGTTGTTTTATAGCACTGGCATTCCTGTAAGCCTTTGGTTTATCAGTCGCAACAAGGCGCAGAAGGGCAAGACCGTGTTTATCGATGCTCGCAACTTAGGCTCCATGGTGACTCGCAAGTTGCGTGAGTTGATGCCAGATACAGATATTAAGAAGATTACCGACACCTTCCATGCGTTCCAGCAGGGAACCTTGGAGGATGAAAAAGGCTTCTGTGCGGTGTGCACCACCGAGCAGATTGCTGCTCAGGACTTCATCCTGACTCCTGGCAGATACGTTGGAATCGCCGAAGACGAAGGCGACGGAGTGCCATTTGAGGAGAAAATGACGAATCTCACCGGAGAGCTGAAGCAACTGTTTGAGGAAAGCAAAAAGCAGGAAGAGGAGATCAGATTGCAGTTGAAGAAAATTGGATGGGAGGTGTAAAGTATGGAGTTTTTAAATGAATATTCTGGGCTTTTCTCTTTGTTGGCGGTAGTGGCTTCTATAATAGTGCCCTTTTGGATTTATCGCAAGCAGAAGAAGGAACATCTGCAGGACTTGAAGGACGAGTACGATGCTATGGAAGAAAACTCGATTTTCTCGATGGGACTTGACGAAAGGGAGTATTATGGGCGAAAAAGTTATTTGGAAAAGAAACTGAGGAGGAAATAGGATGGAGTGGAAAGAAGTAAGACTGGGGGAAATCTCATCAAAAATAGGAGATGGACTTCATGGAACACCGAAATATGATGATGAAGGTCCTTATTATTTTATTAATGGCAACAATTTAAATTGTGGAAAAATAATAATAAAGGACGATACTAAAAGAGTTGGGAAAGATGAGTTTGTTAAGAATCAAAAAGAACTTAATGAACAGACAATTCTTGTTTCAATAAATGGAACAATTGGAAACGTTGCAAAATATAATAATGAACTATGCATATTAGGCAAAAGTGCGTGTTATATTAATGTTATAAAAGAAGTAGATAAAGAATTTATATATTATGTTCTAACATCTGCAAATTTTAAAAGAAATATAACAAACGAAGCAACAGGGACTACAATAAAGAATGTTTCTCTTAAACAAATGAGAGAATACAAATTTAATATTCCTTGCAATATTTCCGATCAGCGCCACATAGCCTCCATCCTTTCCTCTCTCGACCGCAAGATAGAGTTGAACAACAAGATCAATGCTGATTTGGAGGAGATGGCGCAGGCTATTTTCAAGAATTGGTTCGTTGACTTTGAGCCTTTCAAGGATGGTAAGTTCGTGGATAGTGAATTGGGAATGATTCCGGAAGGATGGAAAGTAGGAACGCTTGGGGAGTTATGCAATTTTAAGCGAGGCAAAAACTTGCTCACAAAGAATGCTATTGATGAAGGTGTTCCTGTTGTTGCAGGAGGTTTAGAACCTTCTTGCTATCATAATGTAGCGAACACTGGAGCACCTGTAATTACTGTAAGTGGTTCTGGAGCAAATGCGGGTTTCATGAGAATGTATCATGTTCCTGTCTGGGCATCAGACTGTTCATTTATAGATATTTCGTGTGAGAATTTCTATTTTGTGTATTGCTTCTTAAAGGTGAACTCTAAATTATTAAAGCATGCGCAAACAGGTGCGGTTCAACCTCATGTAAAGCCATCGGATATTCATGACTTTGAATTGGTTATCCCTGATAAGAAAAGCATATATGATTTTCAAGATAAGGTAAAACCTTTCTTTGATAAAATTGCTTCAATTCAGAAGGAGAACTCCCGCCTCTCCCTTCTCCGAGACACCCTTCTCCCTCGCCTCATGTCTGGCGAACTGGAAGTCCCGGAATAGCAATCTGGGAGGAACGGAAAGAAAAAGAAAAGATTAATAAACATAATAATAACAACAAATTATGGGAAACAGAAATAAAGACATTGAACAATTATTCGAGCAAAAGAATTTGCTCGAGAGTAAGATTAAAATGATCAAACAGATCATTGCTGATTTGGAGAAACTGAAACAAGATGAATTCGTCTATTGTTTCGTAGATTTCAATCCTTACAAGGATGAGCGGTTGGTGGAAAGTGAATTGGGAATGATACCGGAAGGATGGAAAGTAGGAACCTTTACCGACTTGCTGAAGAAATACAAGCAAAAGACAGAGAATTTCAACCTCGACAAGGTATTGGAAACTTCTTACCAGTTCAGTCATTATGTTTATTATGTCTGGAAATCTAAATATGATCAGGGCATCACGAACGGATTTGAAAATGAACCTGTTTTGATTCCTGCTGAAGCAGATCTGAAATCTTATGAGGAACAGGCGGGGGTATATCAGTCAATAAAGCAGAAAGAAGAAGCCAAACTCTCTTGCCTCCTCAAGAAACGAAAACTTCTCCTGATGTTGGAGACGCTTGAAAAAGCGACTCCGGAATAAGGAATAACGAGAAGAAAAATATAAAAATATAAGATAATGGCAGACGACAAGAAATTCACCGAAGACGCATACGAGCAAACGCTCATCGCCCTGTTCAGAGACGAACTGGGCTATGCGTATGAATGCGGGTACGATGTGGAGCGCGACATAAAGGAGCCTTTCTATCGTGCCGATTTGGTTGCCTCTATGCGACGACTCAATCCCGAACTGCCAGCCGATTTAATGGATGATGGAATCAAGAAAATCACAGACATTCATATCGGTACTTTAGAACAAAACAACGAGCAGTTTACCCTGTGGATGCAGAACGGCATGGAGGTGGGATATACTCAGGACGGAGAAGAACGGACGGTCCTGATGCGACTCATCGACTTCGACCATCCTGAAAGAAACCTCTTCAAGGTAGTGAACCAATGGCGTGTGGAGGAATATAAGAGCAAGCGCTGCGATATGGTGGTGATGGTCAATGGATTGCCCCTCGTGGTGGTGGAACTGAAAAGCGCCACCTCCGAAGATGCTTCCATCGACGATGCTTTCAAGCAGATCAAAAACTATCAGCAGAGCGTGCCGAGCCTCTTCAGCTACAATGCTTTCAACGTGATCAGCGACATGAGCGAAACTCGTGCCGGAACCATCACCGCCAAGCAAGACCGCTACATGGAATGGAAAACCGTGGACGGGGCGTATGAGTCAACCCTCATGGCCGACTACCGTACTTTCTTCCTCGGAATGTTCCAGCAAGAAAGGTTGCTCGACATTCTGCAGAACTTCATCTGCTTTGACAAGAAAGAGGGCAAATACGCCAAGATTCTTACCGCCTACCATCAGTACTATGCCGTAGGCAAAGCCCTGCAAAGGACTCGCACGGCGGTGGAAGGCAATGGAAAAATCGGTGTGTTCTGGCACACGCAGGGTTCGGGCAAGAGCCTCTCCATGGTGTTCTATGCCCACCAGTTGGTGCAGCGACTGCCCGAAGTAACCATCGTAGTGGTGACCGACCGCAAAGACCTCGACAATCAGCTCTACGGTCAGTTCTGCCGCTGCAAGGACTTCCTCCGTCAGGAACCCGTGAACGCCCAGAGCCGTGAAGACTTAGGTCATCTGCTGCAGGGGCGCAAGAGTGGCGGCATCATCTTCACCACCATCCAGAAGTTTGATGAAGGCGATGAAGCACTCTCCACCCGTCGCAACATCATCGTGATGACCGACGAGGCGCACCGCTCGCAATACGGCGATGAGCACTGGGATGCCAAGAGCCTGACGATGAAGAAGGGATTCAGCCGGAAGATGAGAGAAGCCCTGCCAGGTGCCTCGTTTATCGGATTTACAGGTACGCCTATCAGCGACCGAGACCGAGATACGGAGGAGGTTTTCGGCAACTACATCGACGTATATGACATGAGTCAGGCAGTGGATGATGGAGCCACACGTCCCGTATTTTACGAGAGTAGGGTGGTCAACCTCAATCTGGACGAGGAGACGATGCAACTGCTGAATGATGAGTTTGACAAGTTGGAGGAAGATGGAGCCACAGAGGAACAGATCAGGAGGGCAAAGCAGGAGCATAGCCGACTGGAAGTAATCTTGGGCGAAGATGCCACCATCGACACCTTGGTAAAGGACATCATCCGGCACTACGAGGAAAACCGAGCGCAGATACTCACCGGTAAGGCCATGATCGTGGCACTCACCCGACCTATCGCCATCAAAATCTACCGCAAGATACTTGAACTTCGACCAGACTGGACGGAGAAAGTGAAAGTGGTGATGAGCGGTTCGAACCAAGACCCTGCCGACTGGCAGCCGATTATAGGCAACGAAGCCTACAAGAAGGAGCTGGCACGCAAGTTCAAGGACAACGACGACCCGATGAAGATAGCCATCGTGAGAGATATGTGGCTGACGGGATTTGACGTTCCATCGCTTGCCACCATGTATGTGTATAAGCCGATGAGCGGCCACAACCTGATGCAAGCCATAGCCCGAGTGAACCGAGTGTTCCAGACCGAGGATGGCGAGAAGAAGGAAGGTGGACTGATAGTGGATTACGTAGGCATTGCGCAGGCGCTGAAGAGTGCCATGCAGCAGTACACCAACCGTGACCGCCGCCGCTTCGGAGACCCCGACATCGCCAAGACCGCCAAGGTGAAATGGAAGGAAGAGATGGAAATCTGCCGTGACCAGTTGCATGGTTTCGACTACCAAGGATTCTTCGAGCAGGACAATGTGAAGCGGGCTTCAGCCATCACGGGCGGTGCCAACTTCCTGAGTTCTCCAGCCATGGTTCAGCGCAAGAAGAACTTCATGGAGCACAGCAATCTGCTTCACAACGCCACCACCCTTTGCCGTTCGCTCCTCGATGAGCAGCAGAAAGCGGAGGTGTGCTATATGGATGCGCTGCGCGTGATGATGCTCAAATTAGCACAGAAGGGCAAGGTGAGCCGACATGAAATCAATGAGCGCATCGGTGAACTGCTGAGGCAGAGCGTGAAGAGCGACGGAGTGATCAATCTCTTCGGCGACCGCCAGATAGAGTTCTCGCTCTTCGACGAAGCTTTCATCAAGGAGGTGAAGAACATGAAGGAGCGCAATCTCGCTGTGGAACTGCTCACTAAACTGATGAAGGAGAAAATCAAGCAACAGCAGAAAACCAACGTGATACAGAGCGACCTCTTCTCTGATATGCTCAGCCGGAGTCTCTCCAACTACCTGAAAGGCTTGCTCACCAACGAGGAAGTGATAGAGGAGCTGCTGAAGATGGCGCAGCAATTCAAGAAGGCAGAGGAAGAGGGCAACAGCTTAGGACTTTCGCCTGAAGAGAAGGCATTCTATGATGCACTCTCCACACCGGAAGGAGTCAGACAGGCTTACTCTGACGAGGAGTTTGTGGCGCTCACCAAGGAACTGACGGAGGTACTGCACCGCAACCGCACCATCGACTGGAACCGCAAAGAGTCGGCAAGAGCCAAGATGCGTGTGATGGTGAAGCGACTGCTCAAGAAGTATAAGTATCCGCCTGAGGGAGCAGAAAAGGCATTGGAAACCGTGATGCGGCAATGCGACCACTGGGCAGATCAGGAAGAAAATGTATTATAAACCCTTTAAAATTTTAGATTAAGAAATAGAAAGTAAAGAACATAACAACATAATAAGCAAATAGACGCTGAATAACTGCACTTCTACGGTATTCAGAACCTGCAAATTCAAGAAAAATCGACAAGAAGACGGTGACAGCAAGGCGTCCACTCCTCCACGGCGTGGGCAGTACTTGTTTGTACCTTGTCGAAGGCTCTTGCAGGTGCCAGAATACCGGTGCTTACAGGGACTCTCACGCCGCTTTTTTGTAAATCAATTCATACTAAAAGCAAACAATGGCGATAGAACAACTACCCAAAAACTATTGCGATTACAATGACCTTCTAAAAATCAATACTGAAGACGATTTGCTCGTAATGGACGAGGCGACAGGAGCCAAGAAATACACTCCTATTACCATAACCGATGTAAACCTATTTAAGAGAGAAATAGAAATTTTATGTAAGGAGCTTCAACATGTTATAGACGACTCTAAATGGTTTGCCGTCAAGCATAATAGACTCACACACTATTTTTGTATTTATCAAACCTTGACTGAATATCTTACCGATTTTCTGGAAACCGTTCATTCACTCCATAAAAAAGTTTATATCTCGATTTATAAATGTTATGACGACGAGATCATGCAGATTTTCACGGAGTCATTAGAACCTATTTTTCGTGAATTTCAGGTGATAGCCCGAAAGCATCTGAACTTCTTTCCGGATTTGGAGAACTATGAACAGATTCCTGATGCCGAGGAGATTTTCAATCAATGTGAGATGAACGAGAACCTGATAACCCCTGTTACCTTTTCTCTGTTTAAGCCCTGCCATGAAAACTATATTTCTATGGGCTTGACAATGTCTGTGAAGGAATGCCTGCGTTTGATGGACCAGATTAGTAAGGATGTTTTGTCAATCTATCAAACGAGACTTAAGCGCTCTCATCACGAGGGTTGCATCATTTATCGCCATATCAAACGAATGTTTGACGAGTCTTTTCTTTCCGAGCATCTTCATCATGTGGCAAGAGTTAAGAAGCACCACCTGGAGAGTAGAAGAATCGGTTATAACACGGAATCTCTGCGCAAGGTTTTGGATGACACCATGGGAGCTTATGGTAATTATAAGTTGTGTGCTTACTGGAACGATAACTACATTCAGGAAGAGGAGGATATGGAGGAATTTGTCTATATTCTTTCTAAGGAAAAAGCTTCTCCCCAGGAGTTTGAAACCCTGTTTAAGTATTTGGGTGAGTATAAGATGTGGGAGGATGAGATTGCCAAGGTTGATGAGTATGAGCGTCATGGCGATCCGTTCTTTGTGAACTGGGTGGATCCTGTGAAGTTGGAGCATAAATTGAAATTCTGGATAAAGGGAAATATCGTTTCTCAGCAGAAATGGTATATTGTATGGTGCTTGATGAAATATACATTCCATATTATTAGAGATGACCAAGATAAGAATGACTTTGCCAATCGCATGAACCTGATGTTTCCTGATGCAGAGAAGAAATGCATCAGCAATTCTTTTAGAAGAATGGAAAATATCATGAACCATAATAAGGATTTTGCAGAATGGCATAAAGATACAGACCCTGATTATAAAATTGCCCGTGAGCTTTATTATAAACTAAAGAATACGAATGAATATAAGAGAACTTTTTGTTTTGCTTAGCTTGAATATAGAAAGAAATAGAATGAACCCCATTTAAGCGATTCTCATAACCTGAGAGTCGCTTTTTCTATATCCTTATTTCCGCAACACTATAATTTAATATTTTTTATAAGCACCTGAGCAACAAAAAGTTGCTCAGGATTTTGCCATGTCAGAAATTTCACTTATCTTAGTGTTGCAAAATAAAAACAAACTCTTCTCATCCACAAAAAGAGAGAAACCAAGGAGCATAAGCTACTCGATTCCTCTCTGGAGTTTCTATTTTGCAGTTGTCATTTAAAGAGTCTATATTCACAGGCTTTGCTCTACAACTCCTTTACCATAAAAATGGTGGTGGCGGTATGTCCCGAGTCACCAAGGCGCTGAAGAATATGCCTGAAGCCATGACGCTCATACATGGCTACTGCATCTGAGAATTGTGGGAATGACTCGATATACAGATGACTATAACCAGCCCTTCGGGCTCCTTCAATGACCTGCGAGAACAAAACAGATCCATTGCCTTGACCACGAACTAAAGGAGACAGGTAGAACTTTACCAGTTCTGCATATCCATCCGGCAATCCCTCCGTGGGATAATAGCCGCAACCTCCCTGAACGACCCCATCATCAGCTACAACCAAATAGCCGGCATTCTTCCCAGCCATTGCATCAAAGATATGCTCCGTCCTTGGGTCATCATACACGGTGTTGACCAGCGGAGCGCCATATTCCTCAAAAACAGAACGGATGACATGAGCCAACTGTTGCTGGTCCTTCTCTTCAATATGTCTAATCTCAATCATATCAATTTTCTAAATCCTTATTTCCGCAACACTATAATTTAATATTTTTTATAAGCACCTGAGCAACAAAAAGTTGCTCAGGATTTTGCCATGTCAGAAATTTCACTTATCTTAGTGTTGCAAAATAAAAACAAACAAAATTCTGAATGACATGGCAAAAGTACAAATAAAATCAGAGAAACTCACTCCTTTTGGAGGATTTTTTTCTATTATGGAGCAATTTGATGCTCTTTTAGCTCAAACCATAGATTCCACCTTGGGATTGAGATGCACTATGTTTGGTTATCAATATAGCGAGATTCTACGCTCTCTGATGTGCGTATATCTTTGTGGTGGCAAGGAACGCATCTTCGATGACATGAACGTAATACTTCTATTTACCTACCGGCACCTCGATTTTTACCAAAGGTTGGTAAAGACTTGGTAAAACTGTTAATATACGTTTAATCGTCTGATTTCCAATATTTTATCAAAGAAAAAGCAAGGAAAATAGAAGCCTATTTGAGAGTACCTTTGGTAAAAAGTTGCTTTTTGATGTTAAGAAAACGGATTTTGTCTTCACTTTTTACTCAATTTTCCCTTAAAACTGATTTTTACCAAAAAAGCCCTGATTTTTACCAAAAACGTGGCAAATTTGAGAAACCTGTGGTAAAACGATTGTTTCCCTCAGATAGCCGCCGTATCTTTGCACCAGCTTTCAGCAAGATCGGAGCTGCTAACTAATGAGCCTAAAAAGGAAGGCGAGGTCTTGTTTCTTTTTATTATGGAAACAAAAATTTTGCGAGTTGTAAAGCAGGGTGAACCTTTTACAGTACAGAGCCAGAAGATGGAGAATGGTCAGATGTGGAAGTGCAGAATCATGTTGGAAGAGTTGGGCGGCAAGTACGAGAACCAGTATGCTGCTGACATCTTGGGCAATGCTGCTCAGTGCAAATTCTATCCTGGTGATTTGGTTGTCGTGACTCTCAGATTCATCGCACGTGAGTATAATGGTCAGATTTATCAGGACATCTTAGTGACGGACATTGAAAAGGTAAAAAAGTAAATTTAAAGGTAAAAAGGTAAAAAAGTAAAAGGGTAAAAAGAGCTTCGCAGGGAGAAAGGCTGCGATGGTTCTGTAACAAAATTATTAATCTGAGTTGGGACGGACGGAGGATTTTCTTAAGTAAAGCGCGCAACATTCCTGATGTTTCTCCTCGTAAATTTCAATTCAGATATGAACAAAGATAATTCTAAAAACTGCAACCAGCAGAATAATGGTTGCGAGCAGGTGCAACAGAATAACGGTTGCAATCATGTACAGTTGGGCGGTGTGGCTTTCTATGACGAGAGAAAGTGTTTTCTCTTTACACCTGACCAACAGGGCGTGAGAGACCAAGTGCCAGGGTTCCGTTCACAGGGCGTTGCCCAGCAGTTGAGTGACGGCACATTCGATTTCGTTGCGAAAGTGAAGCCGCGCTCTCAGTCTAAACTCATCAAGAAGTTGGCTCACGGACGTGTGAGCAAGACGAAGGATAATGCTGTGCAACTTACCCTCAAGGTGTATAGTGATGAGGGGGTCAATATCGGCAAGGCGCTCGTAAAGGAAGCAAGAGAGGCTGCCAATGCCGTAGTAGAGCTACAGTTGAAGCAGTAAGTTTGTTTATGCGATAAATATTTTTAAACATTGTAGAAACTAAATAAACATTGTAGAACTAAAACATGAAGAACGAAACAGAATGAGCTGTTATTTAATTAAGGTGGAGAA
>ERZ1023633.856-NODE-856-length-11019-cov-5.777545_pt1 | contig 11019 bp, 10 predicted proteins | sample MGYA00380333_ERZ1023633 | MGnify/ENA primary metagenome ERZ1023633 (study PRJEB33179, sample SAMN07448972) | human gut metagenome | biome: Human-gut; feature: Human associated habitat; material: Faeces | host: Homo sapiens | place: India: Bhopal | collected...
ACACTCCGATTACTACCATAAGGTTAAATTTGTTTGAGCCTGTCACGTTTCGGACTGCAAGCGTATTATTGTGTGCTATGGATGCTGCCACACTGACCGCTGTTTCAGGAAGCGAGGTTCCCATCGCAACAATTGTCAGTCCAATTATAAGTGACGGCACCTTGAAGCGCTTTGCCACGCTTGAGCTGCCCTCCACGAACAGGTCTGCTCCCTTTACCAAAAACACAAAGCCCACTATGAGGCAGAGCAGCACCACTATAAACGGTGCATTATTGATGAAATTTTCCATGTTGATTCCTCCATTTTTTATTTTTTAAAAGCTTATAATTCCCAGATGCTCAAGCAATATCTTCACGCCTATGAGTATGAGAATGATTCCTCCGGCTATCTCTGATTTCTTTTTATATTTATTGCCGAAAAAGTTTCCGACTATGACTCCGATGATTGAGAGCACGAAGGTTGTAAGTCCGATGATTGCAATAGCCCAGTAGATGTTTAAGCTGTCATAGGTAAATGCAAACATGATTCCGACTGCAAGCGCATCGATGCTTGTCGCAATTGCAAGCAGAAGCATCTCTCCCTGATTGAGCGCCAGGTCTTTTTCCACGACCGCGTCATCATCCTTTTCCTTTACTGCCTCATAAACCATCTTTCCACCGATAAATCCTAACAGGATGAATGCTATCCAGTGGTCAATGCTTGTGATGTACTTCTCAAAGCGGATGCCCAGCATATAGCCGATAAACGGCATGAGCGCCTGAAATCCTCCGAAATACAGACCGATTGTCAGCGCCTGCTTTCTGTTTACCTTTGTCATTCCAAGTCCCTTGCAGATGGATACTGCGAAGGCGTCCATTGACAGACCTACTCCTATGAGCAGGATTTCAATAAATAATACCATATTTTTCTCCCTTTTGCCTAGTGTGCGGCGATTAATTTCTCACGGATAAGCATATGAAAAAATGAGACCCTCGCATGCAGACACGAAACCTTATAAAGCTATAATTTATGGCTTATATAGCTTTATTGTGTGCTGCATACTTGAGTCTCATTCTTTAATGTTTGCCAGGTCTATTGACCGGTCTGTTGACAAACCACGTATATGTAATGATACGCGAACTACTCCCTCAGAGGTAGTGTGTATTTAATTAATCGCCTTTGTTTCTAAAAAAATATATCAAATGACATGGGCTGTGTCAATGTATTTTACCGCTAATCTTTGTACGGAGTGGCTAACTTTTTAAAATAATCGAAACTACCCGGAACATTTTTTACAAAACAAATTTTATACAGACTTACACAACTAATTATTTTAAAATCATGGTTGACACGAAAAACAACATGTGATATGTTTACTACGACAGACATAGTATGACACTCGTAGTATGTTACTCGTAGTATTGAATAATTTTAAAATGAAATTAAACACTTGATACAGGAGGTGAATAATGCTAAATATAAGCAGCGATGTCATCCGCGGATACAACGATACCATCATACTCTACCTGCTCCTCGACAGACCATCCTACGGCTACGAGATTTCAAAGCAGATAAAGCTGATATCCGAAGAAAAATACGTCATAAAAGAAACAACTCTCTACTCTGCATTTACCCGCCTTGAGAAAAACGGTTATATCACGTCCTTCTCTTCAAGCGACAATGCAAGCGGCAAAAGGCGGACCTACTATCAGATTACCGATGCCGGCAGAGAATATTACAGGATGAAATGCGAGGAATGGAAGCTGACACTTGATGTAGTAAGCAAATTCATACGATTTTAAAGGAGACATTTTATGGAAACTATAAAGAATTATCTGGAAAATATGTTTTCGCACCTCCCGAATACCCCCGAGGTGCAAAAAGCCAAATATGAACTCTATCAGATGATGGAGGATAAATACAACGAATTAATATCCGAGGGCAGATCTGACAACGAAGCCATAGGCATAGTCATATCAGAGCTTGGAAATCTGGACGAGCTCGCCGACTCACTCGGTGTCAAGAGCTTCGTGGATCCCAGTCAGGCAATGCCTGCTGCCAAAACACTCTCCCGCGAGACTGCTGCCGCATTCCTCAGGGATTCGGCAAAACAAGCATATCTCACAGCGTTTGGAGTGCTGCTTTGCATAATCGCAAGTCTTGGACCGATATTCAGCGAATGCATTCCGCGTTCACTCGCTTCACCGGACGCATCTGATGCAATCGGCATTACCTTCCTGTTCCTGTGTGTCGCAGTGGCAGTCGGCTTCTTCATTTTTTCAGGCTCTATCTCATCCAAGTGGAGCTACCTGAAGCAAGAGCCTTACTGCATAGATTTTGAGACGGCAAACTGGGTCATCGAGCGAAAGGAAAGCTACCGCTCCACACATGCGATGCTTTTAACAGTGGGTATCATGCTCTGCATACTCTGCGCAGTGCCGGCAATCATAATCAGCTCACTGAACACCAAAAGCACCTTCGCAGACTCACTTTCAGGCGGACTCGTGCTCGTGTTTATAGCAATCGGTGTATTCATGATAGTATTCACAAACATGAAGAAATCAAGCTTTGACAAGCCCCTTTCCCTAAACGGAGCACAGACTATGGGCGGTAATTTTGCCAATTCACACGATGGCAAGGTGCACTATGAAAACCCTGTTGTGGCTGCAATCATGTCAGTTTACTGGTCAACAGTCACATGCATTTATCTATGCTGGAGCTTTATTACCTTTGACTGGGGTATCACATGGATTATCTGGCCAATAGCTGCAATCATCAATTCGCTGGTGGAAAATCTGCTCGGCGATAAACATGGAAATTAACGGAAACCAGGACAGTCAAAAATGTGTGTAGCATATTTTGAATAATCACAAAACAAATTATGCAACAAGATAATTCAGAAATGGAGACAAGTCATGAAAAAGAATATATATCTAATAATAATTACAATAATTACCGTGGTCTGCATCATCGCCGGGAGTCTCTACCATATCGGGGGCTTTGCCCTAGGCCTGTTTAACAATCTGATTCCGCGCTCAGACAAGTCTCTCGGAAACGTATGCACAGAGAAGCTTTCAGTCGATGAATTTTCAAACCTGGTATTTGATACAACCATATCGAACATCAACGTAAAAACCGGTGACAGCTACACGGTCTCATACAAATGTAACAAGCGACTGGTTCCAAAGATTAGGAGCACAGGCGATACCCTCACAATATCCCAAAGCAAAGGAGCCAACTACAAAAGAAACACCACAAGTGAAATCACTGTTACCATTCCTGAGGGCGCAGCATTGAACAAGCTCTCCCTTGATACCGGTGTAGGCGAGGTAAGCCTTAATTCCCTGACCGCAGCTGATGCTGAATTTGACACCGGCAGAGGCGATTTATATGTCACAGACTGCAGCTTCGCCACTTGTGATGTGGATGGCGGAACAGGCAACCTTAGCTTTGAAAACTGTGCCGTTGACGAAATGGAGATCGACGGCGGAACAGGTAACATCACTGTGACATCCTCACAGTCACTTGACGGCTACATGATGGACCTGGACTCAGGTACAGGCGATATCACTATCAACGGCAATGACTATGATGATGAGTATGAAGTAAATGAACATGCCAAAAAGCACCTGGTTATCGACTCGGGGCTTGGGGATATTGTGGTGAAATATTAAATTAAACTTTTCACTTTTTATTGTCCATAAACTGCGGCTCCATATATCCGGTTCCTGACATGGACTTGTAGTAGCGGCTTGCTGCCTGCGTGCCGACACGCACCTCGCGGGCCTGCTTCTTTATGGACGCAAATTTCAGAGTCATGAGATCCTTGTTACGGGCCTCCTGACTCTGTATTTTTACGCTCTTGTCCGTGATACTGCGGATATGCTCCTGCATGGTGCGTATCTGCTCCTTGTAGTCCTCTTTGTGACCATTCAGTTCTTCCTTTGTACGTTCAAAAAGCTTCTCAAAGCCTGAGTCTAAATTATTGAGCTGGTCGATGAGCCTGCTCTTTGCCTCAACTACCTCGTCAAAGTCGTCAGGTGTGAGCTGTGGATCCTCGAGCTGGTTCTTCTGCTTGATATCAAGCTCTATTATCCGGTCGAGTACCTGCTCCTTTTTCTCCAGGCTTTGTATCATTATATCTATGTATGTCTGTTCCATGGTGTTCTCCCTGTATTTCCAATTGTTTTAACTATAAGCATCTCTATAATAGCACAAAACGCACAAACAAACTAGCTTCATGCTGCTGTCTCTGCGTTTTGTTTAAGTTAAAAACTCTCTATAATCCCTGTCGGTGATTTATGATACATTTATCTATGACACATGCAGCTTGTTTCCGTTGCATGTAGCCTGCATGACCTCTTTCCACGCGTCACGCATAGTACGCAGGTGCTCAAGTACCTCCTCAAGAATCTCCTTGTCCTTCTTTATGTTTGCCTCGACAAGGCGTCTGTGAAGATATGTATATACATTGTTAAAATCCTTTGATACCGGATATTTGTCATCAAGTGTGGACTGGAACTCTTCTATGATACGCTCAACCTTGCGGATGTTTGTGTGAGCCTGCTGGATATCCTCCTTCTCCACTGCCATGATTGCAATATTGCAAAATTTGATTGCACCATCATACAGCATGAGTGTAAGCTCTGCCGGTGATGCAGTCATGATTTTGTTGTTTGCATATGCTGCGTATGCTTTATTTTGTAACATAATATACCCTCCCTGGTATCTTTTTATGAGAAGTAGCTGCTAATTGAGCTCTGTGTGCTGTTGAGCTTGGTCATAGCTGACTCCATCTGAGTAAACTTGTTGTAGTAGTAATCCTCACGATCTGAGATTTTTTTCTCCCATTCCTTAATAGTCTTGGTGTAGTTAGTGTACTCTGTCTTCATCTGCTTGTCATTGTAGATGGTAAATGCTGAGCTCAAATCTGTAGACTTCATCTTGTCACCGATTGCACTATACAGATTAGTTGAAAGCTGCTGCATAAACTGCATTACCGTATCCGGATCATCGTTTATAGCTGCCATGAGCTTATCTGTCTTGCCGGATGTATTGGCGTCATCCTCATCACCATCAATGTGATATGCATTCTGCTCATTCTCCGCTGCATTCAAAAATCCAAGTGTACTGATTCCAAAGCTTGAGAGCGAGTACTTCTTGCCGCCTATCTCAACTGATGACATCATGGCTGTCTGCATTGCTGTCATTACGCTGCCAAGTGTAGAATCCCTGCGAAGCAGAGAGTCCTTAATCTTTGTCTCCCACTTCTCAATCTCTTTATCAGACATCTGATCCTTCTCATCATCCGTGAGTGGCTCGTAGCTTCCTGCTGAATCAGCATTGTATAGCTTCGTCATCTCGTTGATGATGTTGTTGTACTCTGTCAGGAAATCCTTTACCTTATCATATACACCCTGTGTATCTGTGCTTGTTGTAATGCTTATAGCGCTGTCACCGGTCTCAGCAAGTGCCTCGATTGTCAGTCCATTGATTGAATAGCTGTTGCTGTCACCTGTATATTTTACACCGTTCAGCTCAATCTCCGAATCCTGTCCTGCGACCTTCTTCACCTGTGAATTGAAAAGTGCCTTATTCTGAAGCGTGTATGCAGTGTTTACCCTGTCGAGCAGGTCGTTTAGCGCCTGTGTATACTCAGACGAATCCTTCTGCTTTGAGGCAAGTTCCTTTACAATATTGCTATCTGCTGCTTTTTTTGTGTTGGCCTCTGCTTTCTCCTCCAAAGTGTTGGCTTTATTTACAAAGCCGTCAGCCTCGTTTCCGTTTCCTGCTAAAAGCTGCTCTACTGCTTTCTTTCCTCCGCCATCCTTATCCTTGCCTGCTGCATATGCATTCTGAATAGCCTTTGTGAGACTTGCAACTGAATACTCGTCATCGCTTCCGAGCACTTCGTCCTTTGAAGTCTCAAATGCCTGAACTGACGCAAGAGCCTCATCGTATGAGCTTTTAGTCTTTTCATCCATTGACTTGATGATTGTGTCATACGCAGCTGAAGCTGACTCTATGCCTGTCTTGTTTGTGGCATCTGCCGCAATAGTGTACTCAGTCTTTTGTGAAACAGTGATGGAATCAGTTTTATCGGCTGTGCCATCCAGATAGTACTTGCCGTCTGTCTCGTCCTTCTTGTAAGTCTTATCACCGACGGTCAGTGTTGTCATATCATCGGAGTGGTCTATATGTGAAGCTTCAAGCTCCTTGCCATCAGCATCAGTATAAACTGTCCTTGTAGATTCTGTCACATCATAGTACGATGTGGTATTCTTGTCCGTATCATTAACGGCTGCAATATAATGGCTATTGTTGTTGCTGTCAATATACTTATAAAGAGTATGACCGGCTGTATCTGTCAGCGTGGTCTTTGTATATGTATCATAGCTGTCACCATTCTTTGAAATCAATGCGCCATCACGAGATGAGCCAAGCTTCTCAAGCAGCTTCAGCTTATCACTATCGCCTGCATTGTTTGCATCGAGCTTCTCATAAATGCCCTGAAGTGTGGCATATGAATAGCCATAATTTACGGCATTCATAAGATTTTTGCTCTGCGCATTCATCTTCGCTGCATCTGTGGTCAGATTGTTGTAGCTTGCAACCGCTGCCTCGATTTTAGCCTTGGTCTCATCGTCTGAAACTCCATGTAAAGCTGCATACTCATCATATGGATTGGATGAATAAGTACCTGCGTTGGTCTTTTCACCACCATATGCTATTCCCAGGCTATAAAGTGCTGATGCTCCATCTATATTGCTGCCGGTTATGGTAAAATCATTTGCCACGCCTGTCTTTTTTGAGCTGATATAAAATCTCTTGTAGCTTGAATCGTAGTTTGCATCAAGCCCCGCATTCCTGAGCTCCTTTACCACGTCGTTCATGGTTGATGATGCGCTGAGCGTGATGGACTTGGTCTGATCGCCCATCTTTACCTCAAGCTTGGCATCACCACCTGTGTAACCGAGCTCGGCAAGTGTAGTCTTCTCACTGTCTGCCTTAATTTCTGCTCCGGTCATATACCCGGCCTTTGCCATCTGCTTGATTTTCAGCGACTGTGTGCCGCTTGGTGCACCGGAGCCTGCCTTTACTGTGGCCTTGGTAGTATCCGAAACTGATGTCTTCTTTAAGTTGTATGCTGTAGAAAATCGCAGATTGGAAATATTGCTGTACAAGCTATACACCTTGGTATTAAGGGATTTCCACGCATCCTGTGTCCACTCAAGCTTAGTCTGCGCCTTCTGATATTTCTCTTTTCTGGTGGTATATGACGATACCATTGCCTTTACAATAGAATCTGTATCCAGGCCTGATGTCATTCCCGATAATCTGATTGCCATGGTGTCCTCCTATCTCTTCTCATCTACCATGAGTCCTGCCATCTCCCAGACCTTCGCTATCATGTCGAGCGTCTTCTCCGGCGGAAACTCCTTGATGACTTCCTTTGTCTTCTTATCAACTATCTTTATTGTCACGCGGTTAGTCTTCTCATGGATGCCGAACACTGCCTCCGACTGGTCAGCCAACGCGCTCTTGTTGATATCATCCACAGCCTTTTTAAGCTGCATATTCTTCTCATTCTGCTTTTGTGCAGCAGCCTGTGCCTGTCCCTGCGCTCCGGCATCACCGGCTGAATCACCGCTTGCTTCCTTCGTATTCATCGCCTGAATATTCCTTGCGATGCTGTCAGACACGACCTGATTGTCCGCACTGGACACCTCTGTCCTTCCCTGTGCCTGTTCCTTTATCTGTGCAGTTGATGTACTTCCCTGATAGACCATTCCTGCACCCTTGATTGCCTCTATTGCCATCTCTAACACCTCCGTGTGAAAATATGTTGCAATTGACTGTTGTTCTTACCCTATTCTAAGGAATATATCGGATGAATTGCAGGAAAGTTTATAGCTTTCTTCTCTTTTTAAGTATAAAGAGATTTTGAAAAATCCCGGCCCACATCAGGATACTTAACTTTATCCTATGACGTGAGCCGGGATGGATTGTCTCTTTATTCTTTTTGTGTTTTAGTCTTAATGCTCCAGATTTGCAAACTTCGTGTACTCAGGCAGCCATGCAAGGTTTACGGTGCCGATTGGACCGTTACGCTGTTTAGCTATGATGATTTCTGATATACCCTTGAGCTCGGTGTCCTTGTTGTAGTAGTCGTCACGATAGATGAACATAACGACGTCGGCATCCTGCTCGATAGCTCCTGACTCTCGAAGGTCAGAAAGCATCGGCCTGTGGTCCGGTCGCTGCTCTACTGCTCGTGAGAGCTGTGAGAGCGCCACTACAGGGACTGAAAGCTCTCTGGCGAGTGCCTTAAGCGAACGTGATATGTCTGAGATTTCCTGCTGACGCGATTCTGAGCCTCTTCCTGAGCCTGTCATAAGCTGCAGGTAATCGATGATGACGAGCTTTAAGTCGTGTTCGAGCTTGTATTTACGGCACTTGCTTCGAAGCTCTGATATGCTGATACCCGGAGTGTCGTCTATGATGAGCTCTGAGTCTCCGATGATTCCGGCTCCCTCGACCAGCTTTTCCCAGTCGGCATCAGACAGATTTCCTGTACGCAGTGCCTGCGCATCTACCTTTGATTCGAGTGAGAACAGACGGTTTACGAGCTGCTCCTTCGACATCTCGAGTGAGAATATGGCTGTACACAGATGTGCATGAAATGCCACATGCTGTGCTATGTTGAGCACGAAGGCTGTCTTTCCCATTGACGGACGGGCTGCCACGAGCACGAGGTCTGACGGCTGAAGTCCCGCTGTCCTGTAGTCAAGGTCTATGAAGCCTGTAGGGATTCCTGTTACTGTGCCCTCCTGCTGTGCTGCTTTTTCGATTTTCTCGAGGGCATTCATGACCACAGTACGGATTGGCACGTAGTCACCTGTCTGCCTTGTGGAAAGCAGCTCAAATACATCGTGCTCTGTCTTGTCGAGCACGCTCTCGAGCGATTCCTTGCCGGCGTAGCACTCGTTCTCTATGTCCTCTGTCACATGAATGAGCTTTCGCTTTATGGCATTTTCCTTTACGATATTGGCATAGTACTTGATGTTGGCAGAGGTCGGCACACTGGTGACGAGAGTTCTCACAAAGTCAAGACTTTGTATTTCCTGCGGCACATCCTTCTCCTTTAAACGGTTCTGGAGTGTGACGAGATCTACAGGCTGCCCCTCTGTAAAGAGCTCAACCATGGTCTCAAATATGATGCCGTACTGCTGATGATAAAAATCCTCCTTAAGGAGCATCTCGCTGGCGGTCACTATGGCATCCTTGCTCATAATCATGGAGCCGACCACGGACTGCTCTGCCTCAAGGCTGTTTGGCATTATTCGTTTGATTAATGCTTCTTCCAAGGGGATTCCTCCTATCCTTCAACTACTGATACTGTGAGGTTTGCTGTTACCTTTGGATGAAGCTTGACAGGCACCTCATAGTTTCCGAGTGCCTTGATTGACTCGTTAAGCTGCATCTTTTTCTTGTCGAGCTCTAAGCCATGCTGCTCCTTTGCCGCAGCCGAAATCTCCTTGGTGGAAATGGAGCCGAAGGTCCTGCCGCCCTCTCCTGAGCGCAGCTTTACTACTACCTTTGTGCTCTCTACGACCTTTGCGAGCGCAAGTGCACTCTCGTAGTTTTCCTGTGCTACCTTGTCAGCGTGCTGGTTCTGAAGCTTTAAGTCATTTAAGTTCTTTGGAGTAGCCTCTACTCCGAGCTTTTTAGGTATGATATTGTTTCTGGCGTAGCCGTCACTTACGTTTACTATCTCGCCTTTTTTGCCTAATGGTTTTACGTCCTGTAATAAGATTACTTTCATTCTTCTATGTCTCCTTCTTTTAGCATTTCGTCCAGTGTATCCTGTATCATGCGCTTTGCCTGCACGATAGTAACGCCTGTCAGCTGCGCGCCTGCCACATTTAAGTGTCCGCCACCGCCCAGCTTCTCCATGATTATCTGGACATTTATCTCGTCGATTGAACGAGAGCTGATATAAATCTTGTCATTGTACTCCGTGAGCACAAATGATGCCTTGATTCCTATTATGTTGAGCAGCTCATTTGCCGCCTGTGCACCGACGATTGTCGGGCTCTCCACATTCTCGCTAGGGCATACCGATATGGCAAACGAGCCCCTGTATACCTCCGCGTGGCGCACTGCCTCGGCTCTTGCCTTGTAGCATGCCATGTCATTTCTAAGCATCTTTCTGACGCGTGTTACCTCTGCGCCTGAGCGCTTCAAAAAGGCTGCAGCCTCAAATGTACGCACGCCTGTCTTTGTCATAAAGTTGTTGGTGTCGATGAGGATTCCTGCGTAGATGCAGTCGGCCTCTGTCGCATTGATCTTGACTCCGTCGTTGAAGTACTGCAATACCTCTGCAACCATCTCACACGCACTTGATGCATACGGCTCGATATATGAGAGTATAGGATTCTCTATTATCTCGCTGCTTTGTCTGTGGTGGTCAAATACGACTATCTTTCCTGTCTTTCTGAGGAGTTCAGGACACTCTGTGTAGCTTGGTCTGTTGGTGTCCACCACCATGACAAGAGTATCCCTGCTCACCATTTCAAGAGCTTCTTCGCTGTTTATAAACATATCTGCCGGGTAGCCCTTTGCCTCTGAAAATGTCTCCATAAGAGGTCTTACTGAGCTTGTCGGATCATTTATGACTATCTGTGCCTTTTTGTCGAGATTCTTGGCTGCACAGTATATACCTATGCCTGCTCCAAGCGAGTCTACATCTGTGATGCTGTGTCCCATGATAAGCACGTTCTCACAGGTCTCAATGATTTCCTGAAGCGCCTGTGCCTTGACTCTCGCCTTTACCCTTGTCTTGCTCTCCACCTGCTTTGACTTGCCGCCAAAATACAGGATATCATCGTGATCCTTTATGACTACCTGATCACCGCCTCGTCCGAGGGCTAAGTCTATGGCATTTCGCGCATATACGTAGTTTTCATTATACTTATCGCTCTTTATACCGATTCCGATACTGAGTGTGACCGCCATCTCGTTTCCGAGCTTTATATC
>ERZ1023633.860-NODE-860-length-10968-cov-9.892422_pt1 | contig 10968 bp, 5 predicted proteins | sample MGYA00380333_ERZ1023633 | MGnify/ENA primary metagenome ERZ1023633 (study PRJEB33179, sample SAMN07448972) | human gut metagenome | biome: Human-gut; feature: Human associated habitat; material: Faeces | host: Homo sapiens | place: India: Bhopal | collected...
CGCACATTTTATTCATATTTTAATGAAAAACCAACAAACAGATGACAGAAAGAAACTCATTGGCGATGAGACGAGGATCGTTCTCCTGGGCATACTTGCTGCTGCAATGTGGGCTAAATTACCGACTTTTAGGTATTGTATGTTTTTCCTTTTCTTCATACCTTTGCAGCCGAATTCTATATCATATAAAAAAAATAAGCATCAAGGTAAGATGAGAAGGACGGTTAGTACCCTCTTGCTATTGCTTTTTGTGGTGATAGCTGAGGCTCAAAATTTGACAGGAAAGGTCATTGACAGTAAGACTCAAGAGGCAATCATAGGGGCGACAGTAACGTTGAAAGGCTCTAAAAAAATAGCGACAGTCACGGATATCAATGGTCAGTTCCGTTTGAGCAATACGACAGAAGGAAGTATCATACGTATCAGTTATGTGGGATACAAGTCTTTGGATGTGCCATTTCATAATGGTGCCACTTATCGCTTGTGCCAGGATGTTGCTGCTCTTGGCGAGGTGGTGGTGACAGCTCGTGCCAGCAATGGTCCTGTGACCTCATCTGTAATAGGTAGAGATGCGATGACTCATCTCCAGCCGAACAGTATTGCCGATCTTATGGAACTCCTTCCTGGTGGCTATGCCAAAGATCCGAACATGGGTGAGGCAAACACGATAACCCTTCGTGAGACAGGTACGATGGGAGCTTATGGTTCTACTACCAAAAACAATAATTATTCGATTTCTTCTTTAGGAACTCAGTTTATGGTAGATGGTGTTCCTATCTCCACCGATGCCAACATGCAATATTCCCCATTGTCGGATACGCAGTCTTCAACCAGTTCTTCTACGTTAGAAAATAATCGCAACATTACCAATAGAGGTGTGGATATGCGTTCTATCTCAACCGATGACATCGAGAGCGTGGAGGTGGTACGTGGCATTCCTTCCGTGGAGTATGGTAATTTAACCAGTGGATTGGTGAAAATCAAGAAGATTCGTCGTGCTATCCCATTGACAGCCCGTTTCAAGGCTGATGGCTACAGTAAGCTCTTCTCTTTGGGCAAAGGTTTGGCTCTCAATAGTGCTGGCAACTCTATCTTGAATGTTGATTTAGGTTACATGGACTCTAAGATAGATCCTACCGACAACTTCGAGAACTATAAACGTGTAACAGGTTCATTGCGTTATACCTTGCGAGGTGAAAATGATAAGAAGTATCTTTGGCAATATAACTCCGCTTTTGATTACTCAGGTTCTTTTGATGACAGTAAGAGTGACCCTGATATCAACTATGGCAATGTGGAGGAATATAAGTCTTCTTTTAGTAGATTGGCATTGACTAATAGTTTCAACTTGAAGATGCCGAAGTCTTGGTTCAAGGAAGTGGATGTCAATACATTGGTAAGCCTTCAGCTCGACCGCTTGCACCAAACTCGTTTGGTGGCACCTCAGCGTTACGGCATCGTGCCTCTCTCCTGGACGGATGGTGAGAACGAGGCGCAAGCTGTGTTTGCGGAATATACAGCCAACTATCTTTGTGATGGTAAGCCTTTCAATGCTTACGTGAAGGCTAAAGGTGTGATGGGATTTAAAACCACTCATACCAACCATACGATAAAAATAGGTGCTAATTGGGATATTGCAAAGAACTTTGGACGTGGACAGGTGTATGATATGCACCGACCTTTGAGTGTAAGCGGTTGGAGTTCTCGTCCTCGTAAATATTCCGATATTCCTGCTTTGCAAAACTTTTCTTTCTTTGCAGAAGAATTAATGAAAGCGAATATAGGCATGAGTCAGATAGAACTGATGGCTGGTGTTCGATTGAATACACTTTTGGGCTTGGATAGTAAGTATGATATGAGTGGTAAGTATTATGCTGACCCTCGTGTCAATCTCGCTTGGCATTTCCCGAAGTTTGATGTGGGAGGTAAACCGATGTCTATTTCGTTGAATGGAGGATATGGTATCACTACCAAGATGCCTACGCTCAATTATCTCTATCCAGATAAGTATTATAGTAACTTTATCTGCATGGCTTATTATGATACGGAGAATCCTACGCAAGATAGTAAGTTTGTTGTGCATACTTATGTGCAGGATCCTACCAATTATCAGATAAAGCCTGCACGAAATTATAAGTGGGAGATTCGTTTGGATGTGGATTGGAACGACAATCGCTTTTCTGTGGATTATTTCCGTGAGTCGATGACTTCGGGCTTCCGCTATTCTTCTATCTATGGTGTGTATGACTACCGTTCTTATGACGTGAGCCAAATGAAAGCTGGTGTGGATTATACCACACTTCCATACGAGAATCGTAGAGTGTTGGATGGGTATCAGCAGGTTTCTAATGGCAGTAAACTGGTGAAGCAGGGCATCGAGTTGGCTTTCACTTCCCAGCGTATTCATTGTCTCAAAACTCGTGTGAATGTGACAGGGGCTTGGTTCCATACCCAATATACCAATAGCCAACCGATGTTTGATGCCGTCAGTACGGTAGTCAATGGACAGACGGTTAGGAATAAGTATGTGGGGCTTTATGACTGGAACGATGGCCGAGAAAATGACCGCTTGAATACCAATGTCACTTTTGACACCCAGATACCAGAGTGGAAACTTATCTTCACCACTTCTGTGCAGTGTATGTGGATGATTCGTACCAAGCAGATGAAGAAGAATGGTATGCCAATAGCCTATATTTCTTCGGAGGATGGACAACTTCATGACTATACGGAAGAAAGTCTGAATGACCCTTATCTGTTACAGTTGGCAAGAACCTATAACGACGATCAATTTAAGGCTTTTACAGTCCCAATGTCGATGGTTGTCAATCTGAAGGTTACTAAGGAAATAGGTAGGTATATGCGTCTTTCTTTCTTTGCTAATAAAATTTTGGATTATTTGCCAGATTATACAGCCAATGGAAGAGTGATTCGTAGAAATGCTTCGCCCTATTTTGGTGTTGAAGCAGGTTTTACTATATAATATAATTAAGATGTAAGAAGATGAAAGATTTTAGGAACGTAACAAAAACAATATGTTTATTGGTCTTTGGGGTGGTGAGTTTGTTCTTGTTGGCTTGTGAAGACCAAACGTCTGATATTCCACACACCAACTCGGAGTTTAGTGTATCCATGCCGGAAGGAGTTGAAAACCTGAAGGTTGTGGACCAAACCTTGAAGATGACCAATTTATCTACGGGTAAGGTAACTGTTTTGGACGATTTGAAGAATGTCAGCCTACTGGAGGGACTTTACGACTGCGTCTATTCTGCCAATGTCATATATACAGCCAAGAACTCTGATGGAGAGGAAACAGAAAGTAAAGGTATCTTGACAGGTAAGGCAGAGAATGTGGAGGTAACAGGGGAGACCAAGAATATTTCGATTGAGACCTATCTCTCTGCAGAGAACGATGACTTCATTTTTGAGGAAATCTTCTTCTCTGGCACCTTGCGCTCTTCAGGCTTGCAGTATAATGGTGATAGCTATATTAAGATATACAATAATACCGACCATGTACTCTATGCCGATGGCTTGGCTTTCTGCGAGTCTAAGTTCAAATCTACGCAATACTTTGATTATACTCCAGATATTCGTAAGGACACAATGACCATCTGGTCTTTGTATGTGGTTCCTGGTAGTGGACATGACCATCCTGTCTTGCCGGGTCATTCCATGATTCTGTGTGATACAGGCATCGATCACCGTACGGCAAATCCAAACTCATTCGACTTGAGTCATGCTGATTTTGAATGGTATGACGTCTCCATCCAACCTGATCACATGGACATAGATAGTCCTACGGTGCCTAATTTGGATAAATGGTATTGCTATACAGAGTCGTTTTATGTGCTTCACAACCGTGGCTTTACGTCGTTTGCCTTGGCTCGCATTCCAATCGACAAAGAGGAATACTTGAAGAAATATAGATATACCTATAAATATACGATGTATCTTCCAGCAGGTACATTCCCTATGCAACAAGAGGCTTATAAGATGCCGAATGCTTGGATTGTTGATGGCGTGAACTGCAGTGTGGAGGCAAAGCGACTTTGGAATATCCTGCCTCCATCCATTGATGCAGGTTGGACACATGTAGGCAAGATTGACAAAGACAAAACCCGATACTTTCGCAGCATTCGTCGCAAGATGCTCTATCTCAATGCGGATGGCACAATGCACTTGAAGGATACCAACAATTCTACGGAAGACTTCAATACTGAGTGTATTCCTTCCATCATCGAGATGCAACATTCTGCCATTGATGCTCAGGGCACAAAGGCAATGACTGAGACATACGATGGTGCTCAACTTAAGAAATAAGAATAAGGTATGAAAAAAATATATATTTTCATGGTCATGATGGCATGGGTGGCAAACCATGCTGGAGCGCAAAAGGTAAGTTTGGCGGGCAAGGTCTTCGAGCACACCTTGCTTCGTGACGGCGTGAATGCTTCTGTCTTCCAGAATCCTGCCATGCAGTCGTTTCATTATCAGCATTCGTTGAATACGCTGAATTTGGGATATGACTATCGCCATGCATCTACTCCCAAGAGATTGGAAAGGGGGGACGGGCATAAACAAGCCTTTGTCGATGTGGATGCCTATTTGCATAAGGGCAAGGCTACCCTCTGGGGTAACGCTTACTATGTGAATGGTAGTACTCGCAATGTTCTTTATAATGAGACGACCGACTTAGAACAGCTCTATCCTTATCTGATGGCAGATTCTGTGGGAGGAAAGACCAGTCAGGAGTATTATTACTTCATGGGTGGTTTCTCCTATCCTTTGGGCAAGAAGTGGACGATAGGTGCGGAAGGTGAATATACTGCCAGAATGGAATACCGTACTCGTGACCCTCGTCCCAAGAACCTTACAGGTGACTTGCGTGCGAAAGTGGGTGTCTCGTATCTCTTGAGTGGCTTACACTCGATAGGCGCAGCTGTGACAGCTCGTAAGTACAAGCAAACCAATGAACTGAAACTCTATAACGAGGTGTCTGTGCCAACCATCTATCATCTTACAGGACTTGGTAATGACTACTATCGTTTTCGGGGTGTCAACACCTCTACTTATTACAAAGGCTATGGAGTGGGAGGTATGCTCACGTATTCGCAAAAAGACCAGAAAGGATGGTTTGCACAGGCAGAGTACGAATATACCAACATAGATAAAATCATATCCACGCTTAACGAACTGCCAATGGCAACATTGGAGAGCACTCGCTTCCATGTTACGGTGGGTTACTTGATGAATGATGAGCATCAGTATTATGGAGCTAACTTGAATGGTGAATTTTACCGCAAGGATGGCACAGAGAACATCTTTGGTACGGCGCAAGACAATATCTATCCTCTGATAGCTTCGGCAGGTCTTTACTCCTCGTTACAAGACAGGATAGGGATGGAAGCTTTCTATCAAAGCGTGTATTCCAACAAGTCTGCATGGGGAGGTAAGTGGAAATTAGCTTACATGGGTTTTTCGGAAAAGTATCAAGAACCTTATCGCCGATTAAAACATGCGGCTGTGATGACTTCTTTGTTGTTGGATGGCAAGGTGAAGGTAGGCAAATGTCTGTTGATGGCAAATGTGCATGGCGGTTATGAGTGGGCTATCAATAAGCATAATGATGATAGCTTCTTGTCGGAGGATAAATCTGCGATGATGCGACCGCTTATCCATACGAATGAATATTTTGCCCATGACCGTTGGAACATGGGGGCGGATGTGGAAGTCCCTCTCTTGGTGGCTTGTAAGTTCTTGCCTTTCGTTAAACTGTCGTGGCAGTACGACCACTATCTTTTGACTGCACATCAAAATAGTTTGGTTGTGTCGTTAGGAATTCGGTTCTAAAGAAGTGATGTAGCTTTAAAATATATTTATTAACTAAAAGTATCAATTTTATGAAGAAAAAGTTTACTTTATTATTGTTTGCGATCCTATCGCTTACAATGAGTCTGAATGCTCAAAGTCCTCTGGCTTTTCAGTGGGCACACTCTGTTGATGGTGCAACTACTGGTGGTGACAATGTGATGGGCATGTGCAAATCAAGTGATGGCTATTATTATATAGCTACAAACTTTGGTACGTCAACGACTCAAAAAGCGTTGAACGTTTGGTTTGATGGTGAGCAGTTGAAAGGTGATCATAGTGTTTACGAGGGCAGTCCATACACAGGTACAAGTCAGAATGGCAATATGTTGCTACAAAAAGTAGCAAAGGATGGCTCAGTTGTTTGGACTACGTTTACAAAGAAAGGTGATGTAGATCACGCTGAGGTTGCTCCAACTTCTGATGGTGGCTTGATTGTTGCTTTGAAATGCCGTGCTTGGGTAAAAGAAGCAGGATTGGAAAATATGCTATGTTATGTAGATGCTACCGAATCAGAAACTAATATTACTGGTGACCAAGTAGAAAGTGAGTATCGTTATTTGATTATGAAGATAACTAAAACTGGTACGATTGAATGGTATCGTAAAATTACGGGATTAGTTAAAACTAATGGTGAAAATAAGCCTACCAAGAATAACATCTATGTTAATGGCTTGGCTGTAGATGAGAATGATAATATTTATCTTGCAGGTAATTTCAGAACAGAAATGTATTTGAATAAGTCTGATGAGACAAAGGCTACTTTGGTAGCCAAAAGTAGTGTAGATACTTGGGGAGGTGATTCTCAAAATACGGTGGGTGATATGTTCCTTGTTAAGTTGGATAGCAAGGGTTATTATCTTAATAGTATTGTTAATAATGGTATAGTCGATTGTGCATTCTTGGATAAGGTGGTATATAATGATGGAAAACTTTATCTTGATGGTCGTGTGAAAAGTGTAGGCAATGAAATAACATTTGGTGGTGTCACAGTTAATGCAAGTAAGGATTTTCAGACTCAACTCTTGCTTTCTGTAAACACGGAGGATTTGTCTGTAAACTATATCAAATCGTTGACGTCTGTTGCGAATAAATCAGGAAGATTTGTTATACAAAACAAGAGTGTTCAATACTTGAATGGTTATGTTTATTTCACAGGTCTTTTGAATGGTAGCTGGCAGCAAGAGGGGGAAAGTGAGAATATAGCAACAAACCATACTTCTGCTCAGTTGAAGGGCTATGTCTTGAAGATGAATCATGAAACTGGAAAAGTTGAAAAAGCTACTGTTCGTACAGATGGTGGCATTGGTGGCTTCTTTGGTGTTTATGAAGGCGCAGAGAAGTTGTATGCTTTTGGCTATGATTTCAGTGGTGGTGCTATTGTTGCTCCAATCAATAAGAATACTTATGCAGTTGAGACTCCAATTCAAGTTTGTGACTATGGTATTGTCGGTAATGCAACCACCCCTATCGTTGATGGTGAGAATTTTGTGATGGCAAATCGAGGTAAAAGCGCAGCGTCTTTCTATGGGACAGACAAAAAGTTTGAGAATTTGAAAAACTGGGGTTCTGTATATTACAGCTACAAGATGAGTGATGTCATTTCTACAGGTATCAACAGACCTACCATTTCTGGCATTGATTCTGATGCAATTGTAGATGTTTATACGATCGGTGGTGTGAAGGTAAAGAGTGGTGTTGCAGCAAGCAATGCAACAGAAGGTCTTGCCAAGGGCATTTATATTGTCAACCACAAGAAGGTAATCGTAAAGTAATCATTTTATAAACTCTTTTTAAATGAAGAAACAATTTCTAAGCCTGTTCCTTCTTCTCTTAGCTCCTGCATCTTTGTTTGCTCAAACTGTGGAGCAGGATGCATCCATCCGTCAGGGCAAGTTGAAGAACGGACTCACTTACTACATTCGTCATAATGCCAAGGAGGCAGGACTTGCCGACTTCTATATAGCCCAGCGTGTGGGCTCCATCTTGGAGGAACCTCGCCAGCGTGGCTTGGCTCACTTCCTGGAGCATATGGCGTTTAATGGTACCAAACATTTCCCTGGCAAGGGTAAGCAACTGGGCATCGTGCCTTGGTGCGAGACCATCGGTGTGAAGTTTGGTACCAACCTCAATGCCTACACATCAGTCGATCAGACGGTTTATCACATCGGTTCGGCTCCCATCAAGCGCGAAGGTATCATCGACTCCTGCCTCTTGGTGCTCAACGACTGGAGCCAGTTTATCAACCTTGAACCCAAGGAGATAGACAAGGAGCGTGGCGTCATCCACGAGGAATGGCGCAACCGCCGTACGGGCATGGCCATGCAGCGTATGATGGAGAATGTGATGCCTAAGATATACAAGGGCAGCAAGTATGAGGACTGCCTGCCTATCGGCAATATGGACATTGTGGATAACTTCCCTTACCAGGACCTGCGTGACTACTATCAGAAGTGGTATCGCCCCGACTTGCAGGCCATCGTGGTGGTGGGTGACTTTGATGTGGATATGATGGAGAGGAAAATCCAAAAGCTCTTTGGTAAGATTAAGGCACACAAGAATCCTGCCGAGCGCATCTACTATCCTGTGAACGATAATGACAAGATGATTGTCGCCATCGAGAAGGACAAGGAGCAGCCTATCATCCTCGGTCATCTCTATATGAAGAGCGAGACCACTCCAGACAGCGAGAAAAACAGTGTGAAATATCAGCGTGAGGATTACATCAACGGTTTAATCACCTATATGCTCAATGGTCGCCTTTTGGAGAAAAAGCAAGTTGCCAATCCGCCTTTCATGAGTGCGACGGTGAAGAACGGTGCGTTCTTCGTTTCCCGCACCAAGGATGCCTTCAGCCTGAGCATCAGTTGCAAGCAGGACAATGTACTGGGTGGCGTTTCGGTAGCCGTAGGCGAGGTGGAACGTGCCCGTCAGCATGGTTTTACACAGAGTGAGCTGGAACGTGCCAAGAAACTCTATCTCAATGCTGCCGAGCGACAACTGAAGATGGAGAAAGACTATAAGAACTCTCACTATGTGAGCCAGTGCGTGAACAACTTCTTGGAGGGAGAGCCTATCTTGACCCCTTCCTATAACCTCCAGTTGGTGAAACTGTTTGATGGCGAGGTGAGTCTTGACGAGGTAAATAGTCAGGTGGGCGAGATAATCACCGACAAGAACCAGGTGTTCATCATGTATGGACCCGACAAGGATGGTTTCGTGGTTCCTTCGGAATCGGAAATTGAGAGCACCGTGCTTGCCGCACAGCAGAAGCGTTACGACGCTTACCAGGAGGAGCAAGTGCCAGCTACCTTGATGGCGGTCTTGCCTGCACCAGGCAAGATTGTGTCGGAGAAACCATACGGCAAGTTTGGCATGACGGAGATAGTCTTGAGTAATGGCATGAAGGTGTATGTGAAGTCCACTGACTATCAGGCCGACCAAATCACCATGAGCATGAGAGGCGAGGGCGGTACATCCGTCTATGGCGACGAGGACATACCTAACTTCGCCTTCTTGAGTGGTTCCGTCACGGAGGCGGGTGTGGGCGACTTCACGGCCACTCGTCTTCGCAAGGCATTGGCAGGAAAGTCCTTGAAGTTGGCTCCTTCCATCAACAGCGAGGGACAGCGCATCACAGGCACCTCGTCAGTAAAAGACTTGGAGACGATGCTTCAGTTGGCTCATCTCTATTTCACTGCTCCTCGCAAGGACAGCATGGCGTTCGAGGGAATGATGAATCGCAACCTTTCGCTCCTGAAGAACCGCAACGCCAGTTCGAAGGTTGTCTATAACGACTCCCTCTCGGCTACTCTGTACGACCACAATGTGCGTAAGGCTCCTGTAACCGTGGAGATTGCAAAAAAAGCGGATTACAACCGCATCTTCGAAATCTATCGTGAGCGTTTCAGCGATGCGAGCAACTTCAAAACCGTCTTCATCGGCAAGGTCGATATGGCGCAGCTTCGTCCGTTGCTCTGCCAGTATCTCGCCACCCTGCCTTCTACCCACAAGGCAGAAAAGAGCAACAAGGCCAACGTGCCTCAGATTGTGAAGAAGAACGAGGTGGTGAAGTTCGTGCATAAGCAGGAAACTCCGCTTGCCAACGTGAGCGTGTTCTATACAGCCAACGTCCCATTCTCGCCGAAGAACGACTTGGTGCTCGACATATTGACCCGTGTCCTCCAGATCGCTTACACCGACTCGGTACGTGAGGAGAAGGGTGGAACATACGGAGTGGGCGTAAGCTTCAACCTCGAGAAGGAGGATAATCCGAATGCCTTGCTTCGCATTTCCTACAAGAGCGACCCCAAGCGTTACGAGGAACTGAATCCTGTCATCTACAAGCAACTCCTGAACATCGCCGACCATGGTCCTGTGGCAAGCAGTATGGATAAGGTGAAGAAGTATCTGAAGAAGCAATACGGACAGATGGCAATCACCAACGACTACTGGAGCTACGTCATCTGGCACCAGCTCGACGACGATGCCGACTTCGACAAGGATTACTGCAAGATGGTGGACAACCTGACAGCTTCTGATGTGCAGAAAATGGCTAAGGAGTTGTTGAAGCAGAATCATCGTGTAGAGGTTACCATGCTCTCGGAGTAAGGATCAGAAAAAAGATAGTATGGCGTTTCTTGCATATATATAATATGTATGCGGAAACCTATTATCCATAGTTGAGAAAAAAGAAATTCCCAGTTAGGAAAAAATATTTTGTCAGTTGATTGACAAGTTTTTCCTAATTGGGATTTTCTTTTCTACTGAAGGTGCGAAACTTGATAGTATTTACCTCATTCGGGATCATGTTGATTAGTTGCGGATTTGAGGGTGATAGAGAGCAATGTTGATTTTTAGTTATTTTCAGGTATAAAATAGTATGTTTTTGTAAAAGTTTTTAAACTTTTGCAATAGCATAGTTTAATGATACAATATAATGATGAAACAAACTTTTATACTTCTGTTCTTCCTGTTGATGGCAAGAGTTCGCAGTCTTGGTGTGGTGTGTAATTTGCTGATTTTCAGTAATATAGCTGGTGGAAAATCTACATGACCTAACGAAGCGCTTCATTAAGGTCTAATGATGCGCTTCAT
>ERZ1023633.861-NODE-861-length-10952-cov-11.836744_pt1 | contig 10952 bp, 10 predicted proteins | sample MGYA00380333_ERZ1023633 | MGnify/ENA primary metagenome ERZ1023633 (study PRJEB33179, sample SAMN07448972) | human gut metagenome | biome: Human-gut; feature: Human associated habitat; material: Faeces | host: Homo sapiens | place: India: Bhopal | collected...
CTTATCGTCACTTAGGAATTTTTTAGAGCCGATGCTTAAGATATATTCTCCCGCTGACAAAGAAGGATGGCCACTCTCTCATCTTCAACATCCCCTATACCCACATCATACCAATTCTTAAGATTATCCGCCGGCACATCATCCTTCTTATCACAAACGATTTCATCTGAAGGTTCCTTGCCACACACGCAATCATCCCAGTCAAAACCATAAAGAGCATTATCCAGTCGCTGCTGGATTTGAGCAGCTAATGTTCTTTTCTTACCAATAAAACCCTCAAGCAATGGCTCAGCAATCAAGGCCACCACGGAAACGATCACCAATGCAGGCTCAAGTATCTCACAGTCGGGAAATAGGAAACGAGCGACAGACAAACAGACCACCAATAGAACGCCAATGAAAAAGCGAAGGCCGCGAAGTCTCTTCGCGCTGGCATATAAATTCCTCTGGGCACTGAGTTTGTCCAGGATAGTTTGGTCATTCTGATGTTCGATTATCTTGTTCATTAGGCAAACTACAAATCAAAAAAACACCTTATTATGGTCCGTAGTCCGGGAATTGATTTCCGAAGACAAGCTTCCACTGGCCAATGGCATTTTGAGTCGCACCTTTCCTCTCAAACTCGATGGCTTTAGCGGCAGCTAAAGAAGACGAGAACGCGGATAAGGACAACTGTCCACGTGTTTCCGGATCCAGTTCATTCAAATCCCCTTGAATCCCCTTTGGGTCCATCACTGGATTCTTGATAGCCGAGCGCAAGTATCCCAATACGTTCAGCACCCTTACCTGCCAGGTAGGTGCCATGAGAACTGGGATAGATTCAATATGGTCAAGTACCATCTGCTCAAACATATAAGATGAGACAGCATTTCCCCACTTGAGTCCTTTCCAATACTTCATCATGCGTATCAGAGGAAGATGAATCCGGGAATTGGCCTGGTTTACGGAGGTCACCCGCATCCGGTCTACCCGTGGATCCGTGTTCTTCCAATTCCCATACCCATCAGGAATCAGATAGAACTGCTGTGTTGTATAGAAGCAAGGAACGATATCAAAGTTCCACGGATAAGACACCAACTGAAGGCGGGCAGCCTCATGATCCCGATGCTTTTCTGCACTCTTATAATGTTCTACTTGATCTAAGGCCTTGATGAGCAGGTTAACAACCTTCCTGGAATTAAGCGAGCCGTCATACTCCACGCAATCCTTTATTACAGGGATGCTATTATCGAAGGTAACCCGGTATAATTCATTTTGTTTAACTGTGCTATAGCTTCCGCCGATGCCGCTTAAACAGACCATCATATCCACATCATCTAGTTCACGTTTCTTCGTCTTCCTTTCGAATGAACCAAAATTAAGATTCATATCCGAATACAATTTAGGCAACAGGGCGTTCTGCGACAATGATTCCAAATTCTTATAAACAAAATCGCGACTCGCCTGGGCAGTCTTAGTCTGCTCAGGATCGAGATCAACCACATCCTTGCGGAACTTTTCAAAACAAGCGTTAACAGTGTATGGCATTTATCAATTCTTTCTTTTATTATACCAGTTCCATCAACTCATGGTCTTACATATTACTCCACCCTCGTTACCAACTCCTCCAACGGCTTCCGCGCAGCGTGCATGGCCGAAGGCTTGCTGTCCAGGAAGGGATAGCCTACGTTGATCATGGCCACGAGTTCATAGTCATCGGCTGCGGGGAGGATGTCACGCAGGTGGGCTATGCAGACCTGATGGTCTTCCATCCCGACGTCCCCCATGAAGTAGGCCGGCCAGCGGTCCGTCACCCGGACGGTCCCGCGCCGCTCCTCCGGCGAGAAGCTCCTGTTCACCACGTCGCGGCTCCTGCTTTTGTCAAAGGCCAGATAGGTCGCGGCCTTGTTCTGGAAGGCCCAGAGCCAGCTGTTCTTTCCGCTCACGTTGACCCCCGTCTCATCCGCTCCGGCAACCTTTCCGGCCGCGACCTTCCTGCGGATCATCTCGTAAGGCTTCTTCGAGATCCTCTTCATGGTGTTCAGCATGTTGGACACGGTCCCCTCGCTGACGTGGAGCCCGAAGATGGTCTCGAACAGGTGCGTGAGCCGCTTGAACGGGACGTTCTGATAGGTGCTGTGGTACGAGGCGAGCGCCATGATGTTGGGGCCGAAGGATACCGGGGCGTTCACGTTCTCGGGGAACCTGCCCTTGCAGCAGTGGCCGCAGGAGCACTTCACCCGCATCTGGAGATGCCCCGTCACCGCCGCCATGATCGGAAGCGGGATGTCCACCACCTGCCTCGTGGCGGCGATTGTCGCGGATTCCATGTCCAGCGGTTTGCCGCACACGAGACAGACGGCCGCGGGATACCAGCGCTCCGTCCCGGTCACATCCCCGGACTGCAGCCGCGTGCCGCCCTGATGCCCCCTCTGCCCGCCGGTCTTCCGGCCGGAGGGCTTCCGTTGGGATTGCGTGTGAGGAACGCCTATCGGGTTCCTGGAGGGAGGGACACTGCTGTTGGCGCTGGTCTTCGCAACGGGTTTGGCTCCGCCCTCAAGTTCCGCGATCCTGGCTTTGAGTTTCTCTATCTCCTCGTCCCTGCGGACAAGATTGCGGTTCAAGACATCGGCGACAAGGGCCTGCGCGTGAAGTTTCTCCGCGAGCTCCGTGGAGTCGAGATCCTCGGCGAGCCCCATTTCCCGAAGGAGCAGCTTGCGTCTTCGGGTGAGTTTCACCCGATCCGCCTCGATGCCCTTTCTCAATCCCGTGTTGAAGTCCTTTTTCATGCCGCAAAAGTAAGGAAAGGTTTGATATATGTAAATATAATATATTGAGCGACAGTGTGTTAAATGTGGTTTACGGGCTTTCTGGCAGGGTCGGCGCCCCTTCGCGTGGAGGACCGAATGAAAGATTTTTGAGTGCCTCTACATAACCCGCAGAAGGCTGCAGACGACAGATTTTTGGCGGTCGGGAACACGACCTTGCGGCATGAAGATGATTTTTGAAAAAAGTCTCAGCGGGATGGTGAAAACCTCGCGTCATCCTCGGTTTATGGTCAGGACAGGGGCACCTGAGTAGTTACAATGAATTTATTATTCTCATGAATATTAGATTGCAATGCTGTGCCAGACAAATAATCCGAGAATAGTTTGACTTTTTGCTTGCGGGTGTCCATGACAACCTTGTTGATCGACTTAGTGGCCAAGACACAGAATTCGTCTGATTTCAAATAATGTTCAGACATGCTCTGTTCCAAAGTATCCATCCGAAGTAACATTTCTTCAATAAATAGATTGACAGGACGATTGCGTTTTTCGGAAGCATAGCTTGATATTGCAGTCATTACCGCATTGGCCAACGGACTATATGTTAGGATACCTGAGACAATAGATTTAAGGACATCTTGTTTTTTCATACTTCATATTGCAAAGTTAAACATAAGACCTAATCAACATGCCGTCTTTCTTACCACATGATATTACAACAACTGATTAATTGATAATAGAAGCTTTAGACAATGGCTCAACTTCTCATGAGGCGAAACTTCCGAAGCCAAAACGCCTAATACTGATGATGTATATTGTTGTATTATGGCAGTATTCCTACAAACAAGCCTCAACATATTAATGGAATAGGATAGCCACACATTAAACATACTTTCCGTCAATTGCGTAACTCCCAAAAGTTTAATTCCTTCTTGGATCACACTATTTATACCATTATTCATGATTCTCACCCCGTTCTATTGTAGCCTTTTTTATTTCCTCATGATAACCATCTGTCAAAGTCTGCGCTTCCTTATCATTCTTTCTCATCCTGACGCTGACACCAAATCCCTCAAATCTCTCAAACATTGGGAATAATATCAGCAATAGCCAAAACAAGAAAATGAGATTTTTCCCATTAAATTTTTCCGTAAATGCCAAATCAATGCAATCACTGAAATTACAAAGCACATAGAAGCTCGTGATGACAAAAACAATAAGATACCAATAATCCACTATACGATTACGTATCCACAAAATCACTTTTTTCAACCCGGAGTGAAAAACAGCGCCAAACAATGTACCTAACGCCAAAGTACATACCAGAAAAATGACTAGTAATGATATTGAAATCCGCATATCATAAATCGTTAAACATTGAATAGTTTATAATTTAATAACACTAAAATAACGTTACAAAAATAACAAAAAAATACCGAAGATTAAAACGATATATAATTTATTTTCAGTGGCAAAGTCGAGCCAAGACAAAGAAAAACACTCCTTGGTTCAAATAGGCAACAGCAAAGCCATTATAATACCCGCGCAAATAATTAAGCACCGAACTATGATAGTAAAACAGAATTTGACATCGTTAAAACGAATGACGGGTTCCGCATAGCCCAAAAGCAATCCTCTCTTGAATCTTTGGAATTTCCGAAGGTTACAAAGCCCACTATTTCCGCAAAAAAACAGAAGAATTAAAGGTGGGCTGTCAAGTTCAACACAGATGAAATTGAACAGGATGATCGTCTTAATACATACTTAACGTGAGTTCGATGAATTATAACTAAAAGAGCGACAATTGAATAACTCCATTCTCATAAGGTGGGACACGTTCCACATTAATCATCGGCTTCTTCGGGAAGAACGAGTAGGCCGCCAGGCCCGCCATCAGATTGACCGTGAAGCCGACGACGGACCGGTGTCGGGAGTGCTCGATCTGCGCGATGTTCTTAAGCTCATCGTTGATGGTCTCGATCAGAGCCCTCTTGCGCAGGAGGATTTTGTCAGAGACTGTCATAAGCTGGCCCTTCATGTTGCTCTTAAGCTTTGTTATCAGCTGGATGCCGTCCACGAAAAGTCTGGAGAAGAGGTCCCTGCAGATGTATCCCTTGTCTCCGACCAACTTTCCGAAGATCCGTTCGATGAAGGATTTGTTCCTGAGAGGATTCCTGTCGTCAACATTGCCCGGTGTGACCATGAAGTTCAGGAGGTCTCCCTTTTCGTTGCAAATGAGGTGCAGTTCGAAGCCATAGAACCATCCCATCGAGCACTGGCCCCGCTGGGCAAGTCCCTTGAAAACCTTGTGGAGATGGATGCGTTGGTTCTTGCAGACGCGCAAAGCCGTACTATCGACAAAACTGATCCCCGTGCAGCCGCCCAGGCAGCACTTCTTGACGAACAAGATGAAAGGTACAGCAACCTTTCGCTCCAGTTCAACGAAGCGATTGTAGGAGACGGTGTGAGGAAACAGGTCGGTCATATTCTTGTAAACTTCATTCAAGTAAAAGTGTTTCAAACATTTATAGCCCATCAGATGAAACAGTATCATGATGGTTGTCACCTCGGCATCGGACAGCGTGCTGTCACGGTGGTACTTCCTTTTAGACTTGTCCCGCTTGGGAGCGAGTCCGTTAATCTTGATAAATCTGTCATAAATGTGGCAGAAGTCATCCGCCATACAGAAAATTTACGTAATTTTGTCTCAGGCGATCGTCATAGCGAAAGTGTTTTAATAGTTTATTTGCTCTAACAAATTTACAAAAACTTTCACTATTTTCCTAATAATCAATTAGTTAATTTTCATCGAACTCGCGTTACAATAGGCTTTGAGAGAGTATTCGGCGGATTCTTGTCCGAGGCGCTCTTTATAGCCTTCCAGGATAGACAGGCATTGTCTTCCGAATGCTGATGGTACTTGCTGGTTCTTCATGGTAAATGATTTTGCCAGCAAAGGTACGTGATGATCAAGAGCCTGTCAATGCGCAATAGCGGAGACGCTTACCAACAAACTTATGAGCTATTAAGATGCCAAACCGTCACCCCTGCTTAAAGATGACGACCATAACATGATTGGGATCAACTTGTTTCTATTGGATTTCCGTCAAGCCTTTAGCTTCAGATTCTTTGATCATCAGGATATGGTCAAAGAGAGTGCTGAATTTCTCATAATACTTAGGCGCGATTTTACCTTTCTTGCACTCATCCTCCAACTTTGATTTCAGCCCATCCTTACCTTTGATTGTATCGAGAGAATTGAACGAAAAGATGTACTTACGGAACAATTGACAAGTAAAGTAGTCTTCCACATTAAAATTGTCAGCATTCTTTTTCCCCTTCCACACAGGATAGAACGAAAACCAAACATCGCCGCTCTTCCGAGCCTTCCCAAACTTCTTAACATCCCATTCCTTAACGTCTTTGCACGGGCATTTGATAATCTTATGCATACTCTCGCGCCCAGCCCTGTCAGCATCCAAGAAACCCATCACCATTTGCCCATCTTTGGGTTTAAAGATTTTTGCAAAGTCCTTCATGTGTGACGCTCCTCCACAGGGAATAAACTCAAACGACAATTCCGTGTATTTGCCCTTGGACTTGAAGTAATTGAGGGATGCTTGAAGGAATACTATATCCGAGGCCCCCTCCACTAAGACAATATCACCATGGGAGGCCAAGAAAATATTCTGTTGTTGCGCTGACCATATCCCCTCCGTCAGCCGATTCACCAAGTCCACATTCTTCTTGTCTATGATTTCCACCCTTCCGTCAGCCTTTCGGTCAAGCATAATGATATTGTCCAATTTGAACTTGGCAGTCAGCGTGGGAGAGTGCGAAGTTATCAGATTGCTTCGATGGGTCATACTGTTGAACATATCGTTCAACTCGGCCTTACGTGAGATATGAATATGGCTGTCTGGTTCATCCATCAGCACAAGTGTACGCTCATCAGATAAGGATTCAAGAATGAAGAGGATGACCATCATCTTCTTTTCTCCTTCACTCAGATAACTAGCTTCTACGCCATGGAAGCTGATAGTCAAACTGTCAATAAGGTCATCGGCACCCACATATTTGCCAAACAGATCCCGCGGCTGGTCATACAGCGGATTAAACACAGCTATGTCAGTAGATGCACTGGCACCTATCTCGTCTTGACGGTTTGCCACTGTCTGTACAAGTAGCTTTACCTGATTATCTTGCCATGTCTCCAGTTTCGCACGGTCAATGTGCATTTCTATGATGACCGGTTCATTGTTCCTGATGTTGAGCTTCTTAGTCAGGAACTCATCGAAAGCAAAAATCTCAGCTCTTGCACTAATCATGCACAGCAACACATAACGCCACATCGTGTGGTCGATATATACCATCTGCAACATGTCGTATGCAGTGCGGCGCTTGACACCTCTTATATAGTCATCGTATGGCTTCTTGTAGTAGTTGTCCCAGAGACGCAAATCCTCGCCGCTGTAGTTGCAGATAATACGGTTCGGATACTCCATATTTTCCTCTTCCACCAAAACATCATTCTTCTTGTATTCTGTTTGGCCCGTAGTAATATCATGAGCAACACGGAAGGTGTCATCACCTAATTTATAGACAAGCACAAAACTGAACCTGAACGGAGTTTTCACAAGCAAAGAACTGAAGACGCAACTCAAGGCCTCCAATATATTAGTTTTTCCCGTTCCGTTATTACCAATCAGAACGTATGTCTCATTCTCTTCACTCAGCGACAACTGCAATCCTTTCAAATTACGGAAATCCGACTTTACCTTCAACGATATCAATTTCATAATCAGCCAAATACTTTTTGATTAAACAATGACTCACTTCCTTGCAGCTTCCTTTCAAGTTCTTGTTGCTGATTCCTGATGCTTAATATCTCTTCTAAAAGCCGTTCCTGTTCACCTATCGAGGGTAGCGCAATCTCCGTATTCTCAAACACCTTCTGCGACAGCCTCCGCCTTCCGGTCGTTCCGCTGCTTGAACTCTTGAACTGATTCAGAATCTGTTCATTCCGCAGCACCAGCTCCAGATATTCGGGCAGTACCCTGTTTGTGTCAATGTCATAAACTAGAAAATCGTGCGTCACAATAGCACCCTCACAATCATCGCCCACAAGACCAAAAGCGGCACTCTTGCCATCAATCTTCGATATAACAAACTCGCCTGTGTGAACGAACGTCTGACGCTTGGTGCCAATTTGCGAGCCCTTTACAGTATCTCTCGTCGTTATGCCCTTATTAAACAGTCTCACGGTCAGACGGGTATATTCCACGTCTGCCTGCACCTCTGCACTGTCGGTGCTCTGCGTCATAATGTCGCCCAGCTTGACAGTCTCATACTGTGGATTGAAGCGAGCCTTCTCCACCTCGAAAACATGACGGACACTCCAGTTTGTGAGTTCCGAGCGCCTTATTATCTTGGTGTATTGCATATTACTGAACGGCTTTCCCTCTATCCATGCACGCACTTCTTTTGCTGCAACAGGTAACTCTGCATTGTCCGAAGGCAATCCTGTAGAGGAAATACCAGCGTCTTTCACTCGTGTCACACTCAACTCATAATCGGGTTCAGGCTGTTCTCCTTCATCATACCTCCTGATAAAAAGCAAACTGGGCTTGATATTGGCACCCGACGACAGGAACACATCTGCCGGAATAGAGGTAATGTTCAATATGCGGGCTTTACTTTCAATAAACTGTCTTACCTTTTCCAATGCCCTGTTATCAAGCACACCCTCCGGAAGCACAATACCGGCCACAGCACCGGGCTTCAGCAGATTGATGCTTCGTTCAATGAACAGGATTTCGGTACTGCTATTGCTGATATAGTACAGCTCCTTCAGTTTCTTGCCACGCGTACCATCTTTGTATGTTGTGGCAGCGTATGCCTTCATCGGTTCATACACCTTCTTTACATACTCGTCCCCAAACTGTTCCACGAAAAGTTCTTTTTCCGCTTCGCTCGGTATGTCGGAGTCGCCAATGCGCATGGTTTTCTCAATGTGAGCACCGAAAGGTGGATTGATGAGGATAGCATCAAAACGACCCTCATACACCCCACCGACATTCGTCAGGCCGTCGTGTAGGTACACACCCACATGCCCATCCCCGTGCATCACCATGTTCATCTTCGATGTTCGGGCCATGCGAGCGTTGGCATCCACACCATAGAAATAATCATGGCACAAATGGTAATACCTGCTGCCTTTCTTGGTCTTATCGCATTCCTGGAGCAAATTTGATATCTTTGCTTGCTTGTCCGATTCCAATAATGAATGGTCGGCCATCACCCTATTCACCTGCGAATGGATGTCCTTGTCGATAACCGACTGTACATGCTCAAAAGCCTTTATCAAGAATCCTCCGCTGCCGCAGCAAGGGTCACACACTCTCATACCCTCACGAATATTCAGCAGGTCAACCATATAGTTGACGATGGTTCGCGGCGTAAAGAACTGTCCCAACTCTCCCCTGAACGTCTTGCCCAAGAACAGCTCAAACGCTATTCCCTTGATGTCGTCCGAAGTATCATATAGCTCAACCGCCCCAAGTTCTTCTAGAATCATTAGGAAACTCTCCCTGCGGATACGTATCTTGTCTTCCTCCTCGAAAAGGCCGTCTGAGCGATAGCTTCTCTTCACCTCGTTAAACAGATACTGCATATAGTCCTCCGAGGGGTGCTCTGCAAGAAAAGCCTTCTCGTCCTTAAGGTACTTCTCCTTGCTATATACCAGTTCGTCCTTGGTGTCGCGTTCGTACAGCAATTTCAAGAATAGCACCTTACTAATCTCGTCGAAAGCAGCCTCAGGCGAGAATTTATCCATATTCCTGATAATGTTATGACATCTGCTCAAGGTCTTCAGAAAACTGTCCTTTGAGTAAGAACGCATTTTGCTAACAAACCTTTCAAGAGCCTCATCGGTTACGATGTCCTCGGCATGAGGAAAGTCGCCTATTCGTTCAATTTTGAACGGACGTGCGTTCTTGTCTATGAAGAAGACCTTTGTCTCCTTCAAGTTATGAGCCACATAAAAAGCCATGTTATTCAAGGCAGCCTGCTTGAATTCCCCGAAGTAATCCTCTGCCTCTATTCGGATATGTTCTGACCGGCAGGTCACCAGAACATATATGTTTGGTGTCAGCCCTTGGACCTTTTCCGTTTCACTCCTCCAAATGGCAATGTCGGCCTTGGCATTCACGCCAATGCTTATGTCTCGACCCAATTGTTCAGGGATATAGCCGTATGCATCTATCAAACGCTGATAGAAAGCTTCTGTCAGGTTCCTTTCCTGATTATCTGGAATATGTGTATTCGCTGCCATAATAGCAATGTATAATGCAAAATTAACTCAATTTTTCCGAATAAATTATATCTCTTAGCACAATACTACGTTAAAAATTTAAAAACACTGTGGCATACAGCCACTTACGTATATAATAGCCCGTCAAGGGGTACTTTGCAGCACCTTGCGGACGACAAGGAAAACAGTTGAAAAAAAGTGTTAAATATGATAAAGATTTTGCTTGAAAAATTTGGATATGTGCTTTATTTTCAGCAACTTAATGGTGTAAAACAAACAAGTCACACAGATGAAAATCAAGCCACTTATCCAGCTCAGAGAGCTGATTGCAGCCGCCCTCAAAAGCCAGACAAATTTAAGCAAATCTTTTCAATCTTTCTTCAAGGAGGCCATGGAACTTTTTCTTACCATACCGAATCGCATCAACTTTCTCCAAATGGAGAGGTTCGGACATTCGTCTGAACAGCGCTTCCGCATGAATTTCCGGAAGAAGTGTTGTGACTGGATCCGTTTCAACAAATCGTTCATTGCCGAAGGGAATCCGGAACGACGAGCCATCGCCATTGATCCGAGTCACATCAGCAAGTCCGGAAAGAAGACTCCAGGTCTGGGCTACTTCTGGTCAGGCTGCGCTTCTTCAATGAAGTGGGGCCTGGAGCTGATGGGATTTGCTCTTGTCGATGCCGATGCCACCATCGGCACGCACTTGATCGCGAAACAGACATTCAACAAAAAGAGGCGCGGGCGCGTACCCGAATATTTGAGGCATATGGACAATCCAAACTCTCTTGTGGGACAATATCTCAGGACCATCAATTCGCTCAAAGATGAACTTATTTGGTTCTTCCGCAATTTAGTTGAAAGACGGAGTTTGTACTGTTAGCAAAGGAACC
>ERZ1023633.862-NODE-862-length-10947-cov-8.112927_pt1 | contig 10947 bp, 6 predicted proteins | sample MGYA00380333_ERZ1023633 | MGnify/ENA primary metagenome ERZ1023633 (study PRJEB33179, sample SAMN07448972) | human gut metagenome | biome: Human-gut; feature: Human associated habitat; material: Faeces | host: Homo sapiens | place: India: Bhopal | collected...
ATTATCATTAATGACCCATTAATTATCATTAATACGCGCTTCGCGCGGAAAAATTAATGTTTCATTAATGTTCAATTAATGGAAATTAATGTTTAAAAGAAAAAAACGAGCGCGAAGCGCGATGTAAATATCAGCCTTTTAGAAAAATGCTATTGGATTTTTCACTTTTCCCTTTTCGTTTTCCCCTTTCAAGGCGCCAGCCTTTTTTTACCTTTTTACCTTTAAAAATTCTTTTTACCTTTAAAAGTTTTTGTTTATTTTTGTATTAGGAAACAAACGTTTTTAAAGAAAGAATCATAACATGAAGAAACGGGCAATAGTGATGGGAGCCACATCGGGCATTGGTAAGGAGGTGGCACGGCTACTGGCTGCCAACGGTTACGAGGTGGGCATTGCAGGACGACGCGAGGAGCGACTGGTGCAGATGGCACAAGCCACACCAGGCATCGTGGCGCACAGACAGATAGATGTGACCAAGGAAGACGCACCGACGGAGCTGCACAAGCTCATAGAGGAGCTGGGCGGCATGGATCTCTACTTCCACAGCTCTGGCATAGGATGGGAGAACGTGGCGCTCGATGCCGACAAAGAACTGAAGACGGTGGAGACCAACGGCGTGGGGTTCGTGCGCATGGTGTCAGCAGCTTATAACTGGTTTGCTGAGCAGAGAGCAAGCAGCAAGGAGCGTAAAGCCCGCATAGCCTGTATCACCTCAATCGCCCGCACCCGCGGCTTGGGTGCTGCCCCAGCCTACTCTGCCACGAAGCGCATGCAAGCCCACTACCTGGAGTGTCTGTCGCAGCAGGCCCGCATGCGCCATCTTAACATCGGCATCACCGACATACGCCCCGGCTTTGTTGCCACCGACCTCATTGCGGGTAGCCACTTCCCTCTACAGCTTAAAGCCGAAGATGTGGCACGCACCATTGTACGCGCCATAGAACGCGGCAGCGAAGTGGTGACCATCGACTGGCGTTACCGTCTGCTTGTCGCCGCCTGGCAACTGATCCCGCGCTGGCTCTGGGTGAGGCTTACAGCCATAAAATAGGCTTGCGGGCATTGCCCGCTGCCTTCTTAACAGAAGCATGCGCTTGCTATCGCAACAGAAGCATGTGCTTGCTGGCGCAACAGAAGCCTGTGCTTGCTATCTTTTCCGCAAATATTTTGCGCTTCGCGCGGTTTTAAACATTAATGCCCATTAATTTAACATTCTTGCGCTCCGTGGGTGCTCAGGCGCTTCGCGGAGTATGAAACATCAATATTCCGCGCGTAGCGCGTATTAATGATAATTAATGGGTCATTAATGATAATTAATGTTCAAAAAATAACGAGCGCGAAGCGCGATGTAAATTTAACCCAAATCAGTCATTAGGCCGTTTTCTGTATTTTTTTATAACTGCTTGCGGTCTTTTGGTTTTTATAAGGTGTCTTTTGCTTGTTTTTAATTCGCAATAGCTCGCTATTACTCATTAAAAGCCAAACAAAATCTATTCTTCTAAAAATCCAAAATCCAAGCAAGCCCTAACGACCGATTTGGGTTTAATCTTTTCGAAAAATCAATATTTTACAAAAAAAGGCATTGATCTCGCTTATAACACGAAATCAATGCCTTATATGGTTCCTCTAACCAGCGAAGATCAATGTTCGCCGGTGAGGTAGGTATTAGTCAAGCCACTTTACATAGCAGAAATCCTGACGGTGAGGCAGGTTCTCGTTCTTCGGGAACATACGCACGCAGCTCTTGAATGAGCCGGCAACGTCGGGTTCGAAGGTAGCCTCGAAGGTGTACTGGTTACCCTCCTGCTTAACAACCTTGAAGGGACGCACGTTGTAGATACGGTCGTTGCCGTTCTCGTCCTTGGTGATAGACACCAGCTCGAGACCTACAGCGTCGTTCAGACCAGCCTCGTCGATGACATAACGCATGGTGTACTTCTTGCCTGTCTCAGCTCCATAGAGCACAGAGTCGTCCTTAGACACCACATGGATGGCATCCCAACGCTCGGCCACTGCTTCCTTCCACTGAGCGATGTCCTTAGCCAGACGGTTGTCGTTGGCCTGGAGCTTGTGATAACGGGCAGCCTCCTTGGTGTAGAACTTGTCATAGTAGTCGTCGAGCTGACGCTTCATGGTGTAGTGAGGAGCGATAGTGGCGATAGAGCTCTTGATGGTCTTCACCCAGCCTTCGCTGTAACCCTTCTTGTTGCGGTCATAGTAGAGAGGAATGATGTCGTTCTCAAGCAGCGAGTAGATGGTAGCAGCATCGAGCTGATCCTGATAGCCCTGGTTCTGGTAAGTGCGCTTCTCGGGAAGAGCCCAGCCGGCACCCTCACGATAACCCTCAACCCACCATCCGTCGAGCACGGAGAGGTTTACAACACCGTTCATCTCGGCCTTCTCACCAGATGTACCTGAAGCCTCAAGAGGACGTGTAGGTGTGTTCATCCAGATGTCGACACCAGAAACGAGGCGACGGGCAAGCTGCATGTCATAGTCCTCAAGGAAGATGATCTTGCCGAGGAACTCAGGACGCTGGCTGATCTCGAAGATCTTCTTGATCAGACCCTGGCCTGCGCCGTCGGCGGGGTGAGCCTTACCAGAGAAGAGGAACTGAACGGGACGCTCAGGGTTGTTCACGATCTTGGCCAGACGGTCAAGGTCGGTGAAGAGCAGGTGAGCACGCTTGTAGGTGGCGAAACGACGGCAGAAGCCGATCATCAGCGCGTTGGGGTTGATGCGCTCGAGCAGAGACACCACGCGTGAGGGATCACCCTGGTTCTTGAGCCATGTCTGTGTGAACTTCTCACGGATGTAGCTTGTGAGCTTCTTCTTGAGCGTCATGCGGGTCTCCCAGATCTCCTCGTCGGGCACATTGTAGATGGCATGCCAGATGCTCTCGTTGCTCTGGTCGCTCATGAAGGTCTCGTCGAAATATTTAGCATAGAGCTTGCGCCACTCGGTAGCTGTCCATGTGGGGAAGTGAACACCGTTGGTAACGTAGCCAACGTGGTTCTCCTCAGGATAGTAGCCCTTCCAGATGGGTGCGAACATCTGCTGGCTTACCCAGCCGTGGAGCTTGCTCACGCCGTTAACCTCCTGGCAGGTGTTGCAAGCGAAGGTTGACATGCAGAAACGCTCGCTGTGGTCATCGGGGTTCTGACGGCCCATGCCGATGAACTCGTCCCAAGAGATGCCGAGCTGCTGAGGATAGCCACCCATGTACTTGCCGAAGAGAGCCTCGTCGAAGTAGTCGTGACCGGCGGGAACGGGAGTGTGGACGGTGTAAAGAGAAGAGGCGCGTACCAGCTCCAGAGCCTGGTTGAAGGTGAGGCCGCTCTTAACGTAGTCGCACAGACGCTCAAGGTTGCAGAGGGCAGCGTGACCCTCGTTGCAATGGTAGATGTCTTTCTTGATGCCCAGCTTCTTGAGCATGAGCATGCCGCCGATACCGAGCAGAATCTCCTGCTTCAGACGGTTCTCCCAGTCGCCACCATAGAGAGAGTGGGTGATGGGGCGGTCAAACTCAGAGTTCATCTCGTTGTCGGTGTCGAGCAGGTAGAGCTTCACACGACCAACGTTAACCTGCCAAACGTAAGCATGAACCTGATAGTTCATGTAAGGCACGTCCACAACAACGGGGTTGCCGTTCTTGTCGAGCACGCGCTCGATGGGCAGCGAGTTGAAGTTTTGTGCGTCATAGTTGGCAATCTGCTGTCCGTCCATGCTGAGCGACTGCTTGAAGTAGCCGTAGCGATAGAGGAAGCCGATGGCACACATGTCGACGTTGCTGTCAGATGCCTCCTTTACATAGTCGCCGGCGAGCATGCCGAGACCGCCAGAATAGATCTTCAGCACCTGGTTGATTCCATACTCCATGCAGAAGTAGGCAACAGAAGCACGCTTCTTGTTGGGCTTAACGTCCATGTAGGCGCGGAACATCTTGTAAACGTCCTTAACACGCTTCATGATGGTCTTGTCCTTAACGATAGCTTCCTTGCGCTCGTAGCTCAGACGCTCAAGGAGCAACACGGGGTTGCGTCCTACCTCTTCGTAGAGTTTTGCGTCCAGACTCTCCCACATGTCGCGGGCTTCATAGTTCCATGCCCACCACATGTTGTGAGCAATCTCGTCAAGACACTTCAGCTGTTCGGGAAGTGTCGACTTGATACTAACCTCCTTCCACTGAGGAGCGTTAGAATAATCGGCTTTAATTTTCATATTTGGAATTTTGGATATTATACTTTGTGAATAGTTAAAAACTTTAGAAGTTGTTATTCCATCACATGTTCTTTTTTCTCTCTATGGCTTTGCGCAAAGCGATGTCGTAAGCCTCATAATAATATTTTATGAAATGGCTCCACAACGCCTTCTTCGATATGGCCTCGGCAGCCTTGCGTGAGGCGGCTGTCTGCTTGGCATCGAAGGAAGAGTAGCGCACGATGGTGTTGCTGATGTCGTCGGCCACCTCATTATAATTGGTGTCGGTGCGGTGGATGACCTGAACGCCCTCCTCCACCGTTCCGTCGTGACCAAGCACGGTGTTGGCCCACAAGCCGAAGCCTGCAAGGTCGGTGGTGATGCACGGCACCTTGAAGGCAACAGCCTCAAGCGGTGTGTAACCCCACGGCTCATAATAAGAAGGATAGACGCAGAGGTCGTTGCCGAGAATGAGGTCATAATAGCTCTTGTTCAGCACGCCGTCGTCGCCGGTGAGGTAGCAAGGCACAAAGATGAGCTTCACGCGGTCGTACTTGTCGTTGCGCATGCCGAGCCAGTTCATCATGCCGAGCACACGGTCACTGCCTTCTTCGTGCAGACGGTGTGTGATTACGGGGTTGGGCAGCGGTGTGTCGAACACCTTGGTCTTGCTCTGCAGACGCTCCACAAGGTCGGTGCGTGCTTCCTTCATCCATGCCGGCACCTCGATGAGGGCGATGACCTTCTTCTTGAGGTCATGGTTGAAGCGCAGACGGTTGATGCTCTCCACGAACACGTCGATGCCCTTGTTGCGCATCTCGTAACGTCCGCTTGTCGACACGATCATGGTGTCGTCATCCTCGAAGGTGTCGCCTGTCAGGGCGTTGGCCATGCGGAAGATCAGCTTGCGCGCTTCCTTGCGCTTCTTGTCAAACTCGCGCTTGGCGGGCACAAACGAGTTGTCGAAACCGTTGGGCAGCACCACGTCTACGGGTTTGTCGAGCAGCTGAGCACACTCGCGGGCTGTGATGTCGCTCACGGTGGTGAAGCAGTCGACATACTTGGCTGTCTGCTTCTCTATCGACTGCTTGCTCTGCATGTTAAGCTCCTGCGCCATCTGGTCGCCATTGTAGCCTGTGAAATATTCGTAGAGCGGCTTGTTGTTGCCTGCGATGCTTCGGCCGATGCTTGTGGCATGGGTTGTGAACATCGTGGCGACCTGCGGCAGACGGTCGTTGATGTAGAGGATGCCGAGACCTGTCATCCACTCGTTGCCGTGATAGATGACGTTATCGTCGGTGGACAGATAAAAACGGTAATAGCTCTCTGTTACGCGTGCAGCAGCGTAAGAGAACATTGACGCCTCGTCGTAATCGCCATAGGCGTGGAGGCTGTCGACACCATATTTCTCCCACAAGCGGGCATAGATGTCGTTCTTCTTAGAATAAAAGACAGAGAAATCTACCAATATAGCAACGGGACGGCCTGGCACATCCCATCGTCCTGTCTTCACGTTGAGACCCTCTTCGGCTGCCTTCTTCTTCCAGTCGGCAAACAGCGAGGCGTCTTCTATAAAATAAGGACTGCACTTTGAGCCCCAACAATCCGGGCCTATAAAAATAATACGGTCGGGCATTGTTTCCTGAAGAGTCTGTGCGCGTGATGCCAAGACGGTGTATATTCCACCCACTTTATTGCACACTTCCCAGCTCGACTCGAATATGTAATCTGGTCTTAAGCGTTTCATAAGTTTTGTCAAATAACGGCACAAAAATACAATTAAAATAATAAAAACACAATTTTTTTACGATTATTTTCCTAAAAAACGGCGCTTTCTTGACTTAATTCATTACATTTGCGAACAAAAATCGTTCATTATGAAAAAAGCATTGTTAATCATGGCGTTGCTGATTTCGTGTATCGCCGCCATGGCCCAAAAAGAGGCAAACGTTTTCACAGGTTACTTATACAACAGCGAATATCAGGTTTTCCTGAAAATCAATTTCGTTGAAAAGAACGTCGTGTCGGAAACACAACCGCTCTTCGGCGAGATGCCGGGCTATTTTGGAGCGAAACGCGACATGCGCGAATGGTTCATTACCGACGCCAAGATGGTGAACAAAAAGACGGCAAAGCTAAACATCACCAACGACTATGGCAGCGAAGACCTCACCGCCACGCTCACCTATGACGGCGAGGGTAAATATACCCTCACCCAGACCGGCGGCAGCCGACTGAAGATTGCCGTCAACCGCAAGTGGGTGAAGATACCTATGAAGCTGGAGCTGGTCAAACAATAAGTTATTGAACAATACCACGAGCGCGAAGCGCGATGTAGATTTCGATCTTTGCGAAGGCCCTATTCCTTATACCCAAAGTTTTGGGTGAGGTTTGCGTTCAGGTCGATACATTTCTGCGGTATCGGGAAAACGGTAGTGAAACCGTTCGACTCGTTTGCCACAGGCGTGCGCAGGTCGTAAGCCTGGCAGAAGCGCCCGAAACGGATAAGGTCCTGACGGCGCCAACCCTCCCACGCCAGTTCAAGCAGACGCTCGGTGAGGATGTTGTCGAGGGTGGCAGGACGCGGAGCCATGCCCACCCTTGCGCGAACGGCATTCATGTCGGCATAGCCGTCGCCGCCGTTGCGCACCTCTGCCTCTGCACGCATGAGAAGCACATCAGCATAACGGAAAAGCACAATGTCGTTGTCGGGCATGCGGCCGTCGGAGTATGCCGTGCGGTCGACCTCATATTTCTTCATTCTCGCCCCTGCCGTTTGGATATACTTGCTTGCCGTGAGGTTTATCTCAACGGCCAACGGCATGTATTCAAGTTGCTCGCCATTGTCGAGCATCACAGGCTTGCCGTCAACCTCCACCTTTCCTGAATAATAGTTGAGCGCGAAACGGGTGTCGACCTCTGCTGTGCCGTAGCCGTTGGCTCTGACCGCATAGACGGTGGCGCAGGGACCGTTCTCTGACGCGCCGCCGTAGGCACCGCCGTGGGCATAATGGCGCGAGCGGAAGAGATAATGGAACTCGTTGCTGAAAAGCGTCTTGTCCATGGGGATGGTGAAGATGTTTTCTACCGATGTCTCGTTGTGCACGGCAAAGCATGAGGCATAATCGTCGGCAAGACGGTAGCCTGAAGAGGTTATCTTGTCGCAATAGGCCTTGCATGTGGCCCATGCGTTGAGCTGCCGGCCATCGACATCGAACATTATGTCTTTGCCAGACGGACGTGTGCCGTCAGTCCAGTTGTCGTCGGCATAGACCTCTGCGTTGAGCGCAATCTTTGCCAGGAGGAACCACGCCACAGGCTGCGTCATGCGCCCATAGTTGTTGCCTTGCAGGTTAGAATGGCCGTCGGGAAGGAGCGGCGCCACCTCTTGCAGCTCCTTTACCACATAACGCATGACGTCGGAGCGCTCGCTCTGTTTGAGCGATGCCGTGGTCTGGTTTGTAGACTCAACGATGGGTATGCGTCCGAACATATCCATCGCATAATAATAGAACATTGCCCTCACGGCCCTTACCTCTGCCTCATAAGCTTTCTTCTGGTCGGCGGTAAGGAGCGACGAGTAGGTGTCGATGGTCTCAAGCGAACCCGTGGAGAGCACAATCACCTTGTAGAGATATTTCCACACGTTGTAGAGGTCGGTGTCGGTGGCCGTCCATTTGTGCTTGTACATGTTCTGCCATAAACCGCCATCATACCAGTTGCCGCCACGGATAGGCACTATAGCCTCATCGGTGGTCAGCGTGTTATAGTCGTAAACGCCACGGCAGGTGCCTTGAAGGCCCTCACCCTCCTGGTTTGAACCTATATAATTGTAGAGCGAGGCCACGGCGTTGACATACAGGTTTGAGGCCGAATCGTAAGCCTCGTCTGCCGAAACCTGGTCATTCGGATGCTCGTCGAGACATGCGGTAAGACACAAAGGCACGGAAAACGCAAGCGTCAGCGACAGATGCTTGCAATATTTTAAAAGGTTATGTTTCATAACAAAAAGTGAAGCTTTAGATGGTTCGTATCAAAACTGTATGCTCACCCCAACAGAATAGGTTCTGTAGAGCGGATAATTGCGCTTGTCGTCAATGCCGAGCGTGGAGTTGACAACGCTGCTGTTGATGATTGGGGTCAGTCCGCTATACGACGTTATGGTGGCGAGGTTGTTTACGCTGCACGAGAGACGCAGCGAGCGCACCGTACGGCTCTTTACCGGGATGTTATAGCCAAGGGTCAGATACTCGAAGTTGAGATAGTCGCCACGCTCCAGCCAATAGTCGGAGATGTTCTGGTCAACGATGTTCTTCTTGGGTGCTGACGCAAGCACGTTATAGTCGGGGAAGCTCGACATGTTAGAGTAAGCCAGTCCGGTGCCGTTGAAGATCTTGTGTCCGAACGCGCCGTTCATCTGCAACGACAGATAGAAATCTTTGTAACGCAGACTGATGTTGGAGCCGAGCAGCACCTTAGGCGTGGCCTGACCGCAGATGCGGCGGTCGCCACCATCGCCAAAATCGACGGTGCCGTTGCCGTCAAGGTCCTCGATGTCATATTTGTTGGTGCCGTTTTCATCGACATAGAGTCCCTTGCAGTGGGGCAGGTAGAACACGCCGAGCGGCTGTCCGACGATCTGATAGAGCACATGGTTGTTGTCGCCGCCGTTCTGTCCTGCGCCGTCAAGCGAGCCGATGGCCGTAATGTTGGCCGCCGACATGTCCATGCCGTTATAACGTCCGCTCAGCGACAACAGTTTGTTCTTCTGGTAAGAGACGTTGAGGTTGATGTTGAGGTCAACGTCGCGTGTCTGCACAGGAGCCACCGACAGGCCCAGCTCCACACCGCTGTTCTCCATCGATCCGATGTTGGCAAGCAGCTTGTCAAAGGCGAAGGGCGGCACGGGCACGTCGTAAGAGTAGAGCATGTTGGTGGTCTTTGAGTAATAATACTCGGCGGTGAGCATCAGCCGGTTGTTCCACAGGCCGAGGTCGGCGCCGATGTTGAACGTCGACTTTGTCTCCCACTTAAGGTCGGGGTTGTTGTTGCGCACCATACCGAGCGTCACCGTAGGGGTGTTGTAGGCCATGACCAACCCCGTTGGGCGCAATGTGTTCTGCGAGGTGTAGGCCGATATGCCGCCGAGGTTGCCCGACTGTCCGTAGCCCATGTGCAGCTTAAGCGTCGAGAACAGACGCTGGTTCTTCATGAACGGCTCCTTCATGACATCCCATGTGGCAGACAGTGAGGGGAAGAAGCCCCATGTGTTGTTGTCGCCCACCATCGACGAGCCGTCACCGCGGGTGGTGGCAGAGAGCGAGTAGCGGTCGAGCAGACTGTATGTTGCCGTTGCCATGACCGAAGCCAGATGGCGGTCTTCATAGGAGCTACCGGTAGCGCCGAACGGCCGTGTGGCTGCCGCGCCGATGTTGTTGTAGCCGAAAGCGTTGGTCGTTATGCCCTTGGCTTGGGCGCGGAAAGCCGTGAACTCCTGTTGCTGATATTCAGCCCCCACGCTTGCCTTCAACGCGTGTATGCCCCAGGTCTTGTCATAATTGAGGGCGATGTTGCCGAGCCACTCCTGACTCTTTTCCTCACCACGCAACACGTTGCCTTGCGCCCACACCCAGGTGGGACAAAACTGTGACAGCTCTGTTGACGAATAAGAGTAGGAGCCGAAGGCCGTGAGCTTCAGCCCCGGCAACAGGTCATACGACAGGCGAAGGTGTGTGTTGAAGTTCAGGTCTTTCTGGTCGTTTTTCTCTTCCAGCACCGCCATCGGCGGGTTTATGCGATAGGCGGTCTGGTTCTTTGTCCAGTTGCCGTTGGCATCGCGTCCGACCTGATATGTTGGGTTCTGACAGGCTGCCGAATAGAACAGCATCTGCGTGTCGTAGATGTCGTTATTGCGGAAGGAGGAGCCGAACACGCCAAACTCGCCCACGAGCCGGTTGTTGAAAGCTTTCTGTGTGGCATCAAGCTTTGCCACAAAATTGTTGTATTTGCGGTCCTTTATTATGGTGTTGTGGTCTATTATTCCGAACGAGGCACGATAGTTTGACTCTGGCGTGCCACCGCTGAAGGCAAGATAATGGTTCTGCACGAGAGCCGTGCGCGTGATGGCCTTGAAGAAATCGGTATCGTGTCCGGCATCATTACAATAGACGCCGAGACTTTTGGCGGTAGCCACATAATCTGCCGCACTAAGCATGTCGAGATGCTTGTACATGCTCTCAAAGCCGATGTTGCCTTCGTAGGATATTCGGAAGCCGCCTCCCGTGCCTTTCTTCGTGGTGAGCACGATGACACCCGAGGCTCCGCGCGAACCATACTGTGATGTCTCCGCTGCGTTCTTCAACACCTCGAAGCTCTCGATGTCGGCAGGATAGATGGTAGAAAGGGTTGCGATGTCGGAGGTCACGCCATCGATGATGACAAGCGGGTCGTTTCCGCCAAGAATTGATGTGGTACCACGCACACGCACGCTGTTGAGCATGGCCATGCGGTCGAGACCATTGGTGCCGACGTTCACGCCCGCCGTCTTGCCGTTAATGACGTCGAGGGCGTTGTTGACCATGCCTTTCTGCGAGTCGTTGACATCCTTGTCGGTGTTCTGAGCGGCCACAGCGCACGGCAAGACCGAAGCGAACACCGCCACTGCCAGTCGGGTTGTTTTTATAAAGGCGCGACATCCTTTAAAGAATCTCTTTTGAGGTTTTCGATTTAGATCCATAACAATTATTAGCT
>ERZ1023633.863-NODE-863-length-10932-cov-8.591707_pt1 | contig 10932 bp, 6 predicted proteins | sample MGYA00380333_ERZ1023633 | MGnify/ENA primary metagenome ERZ1023633 (study PRJEB33179, sample SAMN07448972) | human gut metagenome | biome: Human-gut; feature: Human associated habitat; material: Faeces | host: Homo sapiens | place: India: Bhopal | collected...
ACCTCCACCTCCCCCCTCGTAGTATGGCTCATATGTGTTTTTTGTTCTCCTTATCTGACTTTGTCGATTCTCGTATCGGTCTGCGCAGATGCCCGTAACGGTCGATGCGGATGCTCGTAACGACCGATGCGGATGGCAGAACTCTACTTCTTAAGCTCTTCGATGAATCGCTTCATCTCTGCCTCGTGTGCCTTTGCTTTGAGGAAGAGGTGCCACTGGTTGCGGGCGCGTGTGAGGTTATGCTCGGCATACTGGCACTTCCAGTAGTGGTCGCCCGAGAGGTAGTCCCAGAGGAAGCGCACGCACTGCATGTAGGGGAAGAGCTCGGCAGCGTAGGGGAGGAGCGACACTTCGAGCGGAGTGAGGAAGCGTTGTGCCGACTCTAAGTAGCCGCGTGTGAATGCCTCGAAGATGTCCATGCGGAAATCAATCTTCTCGTACTCGGGCGAGTCTTCGGCAATGGTGTTGGCAGCGGTGCGCAGGAAGTCGCCGTAGTCGCTGACGAAGAGCGACGGCATCACGGTGTCGAGGTCTATCACGCAGAGCACCTTGCCCTGTTTGTCGAACATCATGTTGTTCACCTTCGTGTCGCAGTGGCACACGCGCTTCTGCAGTTTGCCCTCGGCGAGGAGTCGTTCGCCCAGGCACATCTCGTCCATATACGCCTCAATCTCTTCTACGAACTGCTTCACGCTCTCGGCGCGTCCAACGGGGTCTTCGGCGTACACCTTGCGCAGCTGGTCGCGGCGTAGGCACATGTTGTGGAAGTCGGGGATTGTCTCGCCCAACTGGGCGGCTATGTCCGCCAGCCGCGCCTCGAAGTCGCCGAAGGCCTTGCCTGCTTCGTAGGACGAGTCGGGTGTCTCGGTTTACATCGTCACGGCATCGCTGATGAATACCGACATGCGCCAGTAGCTCTCACCGTCGAAGAAGTAGGTCTTGCCCTCGGCGGTGGGCACGAAGCGCAGCACACGACGGTCGAGGTCGTCGACACCTTCCGCCTTCAGCTGCTCGCGGATGTGGTTGGTCACGGTCTCCACGTTGTGCTGCAGCATATCGACATCGGTGAAGATGTGGTGGTTGATGCGTTGCAGAACGTAGTCGGGGCGGTCTGTTTCAGCGGTCTGTATGCGGTATGTGTCGTTGATGAGTCCGTTGCCGAGTGGCTTGATGTCGCTCACGGTGCCCTCGATGAGGAACTTGCTGGTTATGTTGTTTAGATTGTTCATAGTTTTTATTATTTGATTTTTGCAAATTTACTGCTTTTTATTAGAATAGATGATGTTATGGCGGCTTATTTCGCTTTTTTGCAGTAACTTTGTGGTGATAGACAAATAAAAAACTAATCATAATGCAATCAAAAAGACAACTCCTTGCGCTTCTTGCGCTTTGTGCCTTGGGTTCTGCCAACGGCTTTGCCGAGCGGAACACCCCTTTGAAGTATTGGTTCGACCGTCCGACGACGATGCGCGGACAGGCTGTGTGGCTCGCTTCGAGTCCCGACCGTATGCCTACCGAGCGTCAGTTGGTGCGTGCCGGCGACTTGGTGAACAACCCCGACCCCGAATGGGAGTCGCAGTCGCTGCCCATCGGCAACGGCAATATCGGCGGCAATGTGCTCGGCTCGGTTGAGGCTGAGCGCATCACGTTCAACGAGAAGACGCTCTGGCGCGGCGGTCCGAACACCTCGCGTGGCGCTGCCTACTACTGGGACGTGAACAAGCAGTCGGCTCATGTGGTGGGCGAGATACGCGAGGCGTTCACCAAAGGCGACTGGCAGAAGGCGGAGCTGCTCACACGCAAGAACTTCAACAGCGTGGTGCCCTACGAGGCTGATGCCGAGGAGCCGTTCCGCTTCGGCAGCTTCACTACCGCCGGCGAGTTCTACATTGAGACCGGACTCAGCTCAGTGGGAATGACCGACTATCGCCGTGAGCTGTCGCTCGACTCTGCTCTTGCGAAGGTGAGCTTCTGCAAGGACGGCGTGCAGTACGAGCGTGAGTATTTCGTGTCGCATCCTGCCAACGTGATGGCTGTGCGCTTCGCTGCCTCGCAGCGTGGCAAGCAGAACCTCGTGTTCTCCTACGCTCCCAACCCCGTGTCGACGGGCGAGATGAAGGCGGACGGCACTGACGCGCTCTGCTGGCTGGCACGTCTCGACAACAACAGTATGGAGTACGCCGTGCGCATAAAGGCTGTGGCTAAGGGTGGCGCGGTGAGCAACGAGGGCGGCAAGCTCACGGTGAAGGATGCCGACGAGGTTGTGTTCCTCATCACTGCCGACACCGACTACCGACCCAACTACGACCCCGATTTCAGCGACCCGAAGGCTTACGTAGGTGTAGACCCTAAACAGACTACTGCCGACTGGCTCGCAAAGGCTGCCACAAAGGACTACGCCTCGCTGCTCAACGAGCACTATGCCGACTATTCGGAGCTCTTCAACCGCGTGCGTCTGAACATCAACAACGCTTCGGTTGATGCCGACGACCTGCCCGTGAACCACCGTCTTGAGGCTTACCGCCAGGGCAAGCCCGACTACTACTTGGAGCAGCTCTACTATCAGTTCGGTCGCTACCTGCTAATCTCGTCGTCGCGTGCCGACAATCTGCCGGCTAACCTGCAGGGCTTGTGGCACAACAACGTCGACGGACCGTGGCGCATCGACTATCATAACAACATCAACCTGCAGATGAACTACTGGCTGGCTTGCCCGACGGGACTCTCGGAGTGCGAGCTGCCGCTCTTCAACTTCATCCGCACGCTTGTGAAACCAGGCCGTGTAACGGCGAAGTCGTACTTCGGCACACGTGGTTGGACAACGTCCGTATCTGGTAATATCTTCGGCTTCACATCGCCGCTCTCGAGCGAGGATATGTCGTGGAACTTCTCGCCGTTCGCCGGTCCGTGGCTCGCCACACACCTCTGGAACTACTACGATTTTACGCGCGACCGCCGCTTCCTTGCTGACAACTACGAAATACTGAAGGAGTCTGCCGACTTCGCGTCCGACTATCTCTGGCATCGCGCCGACGGCGTGTACACCGCCGCTCCATCCACATCGCCCGAGCACGGACCTGTTGACGAGGGCGCTACGTTCGCCCACGCCGTGATACGCGAAGTGCTCCTGGATGCTGTGGAGGCTAACCGCGTGTTAGGTAAGAGTGCCAAGGAGCGCCGCCAGTGGGAGGACGCGCTGAAGCATCTCGCGCCGTATAAGATTGGTCGCTACGGACAGCTCATGGAGTGGTCGACGGACATCGACGACCCGAAGGACGAGCATCGCCATGTGAACCACCTCTTCGGTCTGCACCCTGGTCGCACCGTGTCGCCCGTCACTACACCCGAACTGGCTAAGGCTTCGCGCGTGGTGCTCGAGCATCGTGGCGACGGCGCAACGGGATGGTCGATGGGTTGGAAGCTCAACCAGTGGGCACGCCTGCACGACGGCAATCATGCCTACACGCTCTACGGCAATCTGCTGAAGAACGGCACGCTCGACAACCTCTGGGACACGCACGCTCCGTTCCAGATTGACGGCAACTTCGGCGGAACAGCCGGCGTTACAGAGATGCTCATGCAGAGCCACATGGGATTCGTCCACCTGCTGCCTGCACTGCCCGACGCTTGGGCTGAAGGCTCAGTGAGCGGACTGCGTGCCAAGGGCAACTTCACCGTGTCTATCAGCTGGAAGAACGGCAAGCTCGCTGAGGCGACAATACTCTCCGGCTCGGGCGAACCGTGCGAGGTGCGCTACGGCGAGTCGGTGCTGAAGTTCAAGACAAAGCGAGGCGGAAGCTATAAGGTGAAGCTTGATAATGATAGGTTGAAGCTACTATAAGTGCAGTTAAGGGGCACTTTAGGGGGTGCACTTGTCTCAAGTGCACCAACAAATCAAAATTTGCACCAACAATGCATTCTATTCGGTTGGTGCAGTTCTTGCTCTGGCAAGCGGCAAAGCCGAGCGGAGACAACTGCACCCCCTGGCTGCACCAACAATGCATTCTACTCGGTTGGTGCAGTTGAGACAACTGCACCCCCTAAAATAAAAAGGTCGAGCGAGAAAATCGCCCGACCTTTTTTGTTGCGTGTCCATTAGCTGTTAATAGTCGTTGTCATCCATCTGTGGGTCTTCATACGTCCAGGAGTCGAAGTAGTTGCGCGATGGAGCGAAGTGACCGTCGCCGCCGTAGCCCGGTTCCAGGTCTCCAATATTGCCAGTTCCGCCACCGTCACCAATAGATCCTGCCATTATGCTCATTGCCTCTATTTCCACTGTTGTAATAGATGGCTTTATATAAAGTTTTCTTTTCATGTTTTTTATATCTTAATGTTTAAGATGTTATGTTTACTTTACTACGACCTTCTTGCCGTTCTGGACATAGATGCCGCTCTTCAGTGTGCTGAGTGAGTTGCCTACGCACTGTCCCTGCAGGTTGTACACCGGCGTGTTGCTTTCCTCAGTGCCGAATATTTCACCGAGCGATGTTGTCGCTCCGTCGAGGTTGGCACGCAGCTTCTTGATGTCTGTGCCCTCCGGCACGATGAAGTATGCACGCAAGCCGTTCATCTGGCAAGCTTCCGCATCAGCCGGGTAGTAGAACTTGTTGCCGGCACCGATGTATATGTTCGTCTTGTCCTGCACCAGTGTTACGTGATTGTAGATACCCTTCATCTGTACAGTGCTTGTTGCGCCCACAGCCTGCGGGTTGCCGTTAGTGTCGAGGTCGGTAGCCACCATGCTTACTCCCTCGAATGTTGGGTTCGTCACAACGGCGTTGCCTGGCTTCATGATGTACGGCTTGCCAGCCTCGATGTTGTCTACTGTTGCGAAGTACACAATGTTGTTCTCGCATCTGCCTTCGTATGTGCGGAGCTGTGTGCCCTCGCCGAAGTACTGTGTCACCTGGTCTTTATCGAGTGCGAACGGCACGCAGAATGTGTTCCAGTGGCTTGCTTCGAGCGTGCGCTGCAGCGTCACGTTGGCGTTCTCGTATGTCTCGATGACGTTGTCGGTCTTTGTCTCGTCGAGAGTGTAGTTCTTTGCTTTCGGTACTTCTACTGTGACGATGATTTTTGTGGCGCGAGCCTGGTCAGTGTTTGTAAATACAACTTCCTTAGCAGAACCCACCCAACAGAGATCATATTTTGTGTCTGTAGTAAATGCTCCGTCTTTACCATTGTATTTCAAGTTGGTAATAGGTTTGTCACCCTTTACGAATTCAATCTTCGTGATTTTACCAATCTTGGTTGAGATGGTATGGGTTGAACCATAGAAGCGATAATTATCATCGCGTCCTAATGCAGCACTTTTTGAAGAAATCAGGACACATCCCTTTTCCACTGTATCATCAGCAGTTGTTGATGAATTATTTCCCTTATCTACGCCAGCAACGAACTCGATGTTTTTTTCTTCTACTGCGCTGTTGATTACCTTCAGCGTGCATGTTGCCGTTGTCTCCTTATAGGTATCGTTAGCAGCAGCGGTTGCGGTGATTGTGTATGTGCCACTAACTTCAATAAGTGCTTCTCCGTCTGTTTCTCCAATCGTTGCGTCATCGCTTTTTGGCGATATGGTGTAAGTTACGTCGAGGCTGTGTGGGTTCTGCAGCACATTTGCTGCGTTGAATGTTACAATACCTGCTGTTGCTTCTGCTAAATCTGCGTTGTAACTCTCTGCTGCGAACTTGAAGTCGGCATCAGTTGTGCGTGGGTCTTCCACTTCGAAGGTGTATGATATTTCCGCAGGCTTGTATGAGTCGTTACCGCCAAATTGGGCAGTGATGGTGGTTGTGCCAATTTTGTCAAATTCTATCAGGTTGTCTACAATCGTATAGCTGTTATCGCTGCTTGTGTATTTGAACGTCTCGCTGTTCAGACCGTTGTCGCATGTGATGTTGCTTGCCAGGTTGTATACACCTTCCCCAAGTTTCACCTTTACGGGGTTCTCCTTTACCGCCAAGGCTGCGTCCTTGCGTGAGTCGGAGATGATGAGGTTGTAGGACGCAGTGCCTGCAGCATACTTGTCTGTAGCAGCCGATGTAGCGGTGATGGTCACCTCGCCAGTCTTGTACAAGCGGATTCTATTGCCCTCAACCTTTGCGGTTGCGTCGTCAGAGCTTGCGTATGTGATAGCAGATGGGTCAAGGTCTTCAGGCTTGGTGATGGTCTGAAGGTCAATAGTGCCCGCTACTAACTCCTTTGTTACTGTTGCTTCGGCGAATGAGAGGGCAGGATTGTCTTTTATGATAAGAGCACTCAGCTCAATCTTTTTGATTTGAGTATAGTTTGTACCTGATTGTATCGTGAAAGTTGCTGTTGGTGACGGAAGTTCGATGCTGACAGTTTTTAGCGATTTGTTTACTTCCGCTTTTGCATCTGTGAGTTCCGCACTATAAAGTTGCGGAGTTTTATTTGTGGCATACGTAACAACCACTTTATATCCAGATGGGAATGATGAGAACGTAGGAGAAACAATTTTTCCTTTCGTCGCTTTCATCTGAATGGAATTATTGGTGAACGTACATTGTGTTAGAGTGAAAGTGTAATCCTTGCCAGCAACACTCTTTAATTGGCGTGGTGTGTTATTATTGTCATCATACGCACCACCGATAAGTGATTGATTGTATGTTGAACAATCGAATACGATAGTACTTTCATCTATTTTTTGCTGATTTGTAATCTGATACGTAGCGGTGGAGCCAGAGTATTGTGTTGGGTCTGCAGGTGTGAATGTAGCAGTGATGGTTGTTGTGCCATATGTTGTGGCGTTGATGGTTACTGCGCCCGTTGTAGGGTCGACGGTAGCCACAGCATCGCCCGAAGCTGCGTATGCGATAGTGCCGGCAATGTTGCTGGCTTCGGTAGCGGTGTAGCCCGTGAAGTCTGCGCCAGCGTCGGTCTTGCCTTCGGTAAGAGTTACGTCGGTGCCGTTAAAAGAGAGAGAAGTAGCGATGTGGTTGTCTTTGTTTTCGACAACGTATGAGTCGGTAGATGTTTGGTAGGTGTCTGTTTTAGGAAGAGTGGCTGTGATGGTAGCCTTGCCAAACTTGGTGTTTGTGAATGTCAGTTCGCCAGTTTTAGAGTCAACGGCTACGATGTCCGCGTCAGAGCTTGTATATTCAATAAGGTTAGACAAGTTGGTGTTGTCGTCGCTCTTTGTTGCGGTAGCAGTAGGCGTGGTAAAACCATCAAGCGTGCCATTGGTGAATGTGAATGTCTTGCCGGAGTTGGCACCAAAGGTGGTAGTGGTGGTAGTGGTGGTTGGGGCTGATGATAATAGCTTAAAATCATCAATACAAACAGATTTTTTATCTGCAGTAATTAACGATGTGATTTTAATACTTACATTGTTGACGGGGGTTTCTGATAATTGGTATGAAATGTTAGATACTGTTGTTGATATTTGATATTCTTTTGCTCCATTCCATGTTGTACCTTTATCTGTAGAATATTCCACCTTAATTTTTCCAGAAGATGAAGTTTGGGCTTTAAAACATAAGTCAGTAACTCCATCTATGTAAAATTTCATTTGGGCAGATGGGGTCTTTTTATTACTAATGTAATAACGCATATGTAAAGAGGAACCGCCATCTATTTTATTAGTTTTTGACACGCATCCATTACATATATACCATTGTTTACCAGAAGGACCAACTGTTACATTGGTATTATAAGTTGAAGATGTTGTGTAACCTTCTGAGGTTTCAAACCCCGTACTATAAAGCACCTCTTGAGCATACCCCCCCACCGTGCACACAATCGTGAGCAGCGTGAGCATAAAAAATCGTAAATGTTTAGTCATAATATGTAATTTTTAATGTTATAGGCTTGTTGTTATGTCGTTAAAATTACGAGCGTTGTAGTTGAGATAAGGGATGTTGTTTCTTTGAATGCAAAATTACATCTAATGTTTTTTATTTGTATTAAAATAATATTTAAATAATGTAAAAAGGGTATGGCAAGAATGCCATACCCTCCTATTGGTCTGTGGTTGCGTGGGTATGGCAAGGATGCCATACCCTCCTATTGGTTTGTGGTTGCGTGGGTATGGCAAGGATGCCATACCCTCCTATTATTACTCATAAACCCAGTAGCCGGTGGTCTGCTGTTGTGCTGTGCCGTCTTTAGCCGGAGCAGCTGCAGCGGATGTTTTGCGGAAGTAGCCTACGAGTGTTACGTCGAAGATGAGTGTGGAGTAGGCTGCGCCCGGCGTGGCTGACGAGCCGTATGCCAGCTGATGGGGCATGTACACGAGCCATCTGTCGCCGATGTGCATGTTCTGCAGTGCTGTGGCGAAGCCTTTCACCACGCCGCTCACGGCGAAGGTGCGTGGCTTCATCGTGCTGAGGTTGTACTCGCCCTGCCACGACTTGTCGAAGACATAGCCCTCGGCGTAGCTTGTGGATGGCAGCAGACGGCCGCTGTAGTGTACCTTCACCGAGTCGGTGAAGAACGGGCAGCCCGAGCCCGTGCCAGCGTTGAGCACGTTGGCAAGCACGAAGTCGTAGCTATGCGTAGCCACCTGGTCGTTGAGGCTCCATGAGCGCAGCACCTTCCAGTCGGCAGCACCACCCGCCACCAGCTGCTTCACCTCGGCATACTTCTTGTCGTAGTATGTCTCGTTGGTCTTTCGCCAGTTGGGGAACTCCTCCTTCTCGTTGTCGGTCTCGCTGCACGACGACAGGCTTGCTGCGAAGACGGTCGTCATGGCGAGGAGTATGAATAAATAGTATTTCTTCATTTAGTATGTTTTTACTGCAATTTCTTGAGCAGGCTTGTGATGCTCACCTTGTCCTCGATGATGCTGAGGAGCTGGTCGATGCTCACGCGCTCCTGCTCCATTGTGTCGCGGAAGCGTAGTGTCACGGTGTTGTCCTGCAGCGTGTCGTAGTCGACGGTCACGCAGAACGGTGTGCCCACTGCGTCCTGACGGCGGTAGCGCTTGCCGATGGTGTCCTTCTCGTCGTAGCTTGTGTTGAAGTGGAACTTCAGGTTGTTCACAATCTCGCGAGCCTTCTCGGGCAGTCCGTCCTTCTTAACGAGTGGCAGCACGGCGAGCTTTGTCGGCGCGAGTGCGGGCGGGAGCATGAGTACGACGCGTGTCTCGCCGTTTTCGAGCTGCTCCTCTTTATAAGAGTGGCACATCACGCTGAGGAACATGCGGTCTACGCCGATAGATGTCTCGATGACGTACGGAGTGTACGACTCCTTGGTCTGCGGGTCGAAGTACTTGATAGAGCGGCCCGAGAACTTCTCGTGCTGCGAGAGGTCGAAGTTGGTGCGGCTGTGTATGCCCTCTACCTCCTTGAAGCCGAACGGCATGTGGAACTCGATGTCGGTAGCGGCGTTGGCGTAGTGAGCCAGCTTCTCGTGGTCGTGGAAGCGGTAGTTCTCGGCGCCGAAGCCAAGGGCCTGGTGCCACTTCATGCGCAGCTCCTTCCACTTCTGGAAATACTCGAGTTCGGTGCCCGGCTGCACGAAGAACTGCATCTCCATCTGCTCGAACTCGCGCATACGGAAGATGAACTGGCGTGCCACGATCTCGTTGCGGAACGCCTTACCGATCTGTGCGATGCCGAACGGAATCTTCATGCGGCCCGTCTTCTGCACGTTGAGGTAGTTGACGAAGATGCCCTGTGCTGTCTCCGGACGGAGGTACACCTTGTTAGAACCGTCGGCTACGGAGCCCATCTCTGTAGAGAACATGAGGTTGAACTGGCGCACGTCGGTCCAGTTCTTTGTGCCGCTGATCGGGTCCACAATCTCCTCGTCTATGATGATCTGCTTCAGCTCGGCGAGGTCAGGTCCCTGCATAGCCTCTGTATAGCGTGCGTGGAGAGCGTCGCGCTTCTGCTGGTGCTCGATTACGCGAGCGTTTGTGGCGCGGAACTGTGCCTCGTCGAAGCTCTCGCCGAAGCGCTTGCGTGCCTTGGCAATCTCCTTCTCGATCTTCTCGTCGTACTTCGCAATCTGGTCCTCGATGAGAACGTCGGCACGATAGCGCTTCTTTGAGTCGCGGTTGTCGATGAGCGGGTCGTTGAATGCGTCTACGTGTCCGCTTGCCTTCCAGATAGTAGGGTGCATGAAGATGGCAGAGTCGATGCCCACGATGTTGTCGTGGAGCAGCACCATGCTCTTCCACCAGTATTGTTTGATGTTGTTCTTCAGTTCTACACCGTTCTGTCCGTAGTCGTACACTGCAGCCAGTCCGTCATAAATCTCGCTACTTGGGAATACGAAACCGTACTCCTTACAGTGACTCACGATTTTCTTGAAAACGTCTTCTTGTGCCATTTTTATATGTGTTTTATTATAATTTTAGTTGCAAAGTTACGCTTTTTTGATTAATTACGTAGCGTTTAAGGAGTTAAATGTTATGAAACGGTTGTTTTGCGGTGGTAGTTGTGTGGTGTTGTAGTGGTGGTTAAGTCATCGGACAGCGTACGGAATCTGATCGGGTGGCGGACGGAATCTGATTGGGTGGCGGACGGAGCACGATGGTAAAAGTTGTGCTAATTAGGGAATTTCCCATTACCGATTAGGGAAAATCCTTTTGGCTTGCAGTAACAAAAGCATAACTTTGCAAGCGAAAGGAAACCTCAAGGGGCAGTCAAGGGGGTGCAGTTGTCTCAACTGCACCAACAGAATAGAAAGCTCTGTTTGTGCACATCTTGCTTTGTTGGTGCACTTGAGACAAGTGCACCCCCTGGGAGGCATTCCCTTTAAAATAAGTATAACTTTTAAAAACAGAGATATTATGAAACGGTTATTCGCAACAATAGTAATGGTGCTTGGCTTCGCGGTAGCAGCCAGCGCAATGAGTTACAGTCAGGCACGCGAACAGGCGTTGTTCCTCACCGATAAGATGGCTTACGAGCTGAATCTGACCGACGATCAGTACGAGTCGGCTTACGAGATAAACCTCGACTA
>ERZ1023633.865-NODE-865-length-10926-cov-10.529850_pt1 | contig 10926 bp, 7 predicted proteins | sample MGYA00380333_ERZ1023633 | MGnify/ENA primary metagenome ERZ1023633 (study PRJEB33179, sample SAMN07448972) | human gut metagenome | biome: Human-gut; feature: Human associated habitat; material: Faeces | host: Homo sapiens | place: India: Bhopal | collected...
ATGGCGAAGCCACATATCCCCACATACGCTTCAGGGTACTCACCGAGATGGTCTCCCGGGTATAGCCCTCTATCTGGCAAGAAAGAAACTCAAAGTCTTTAGGGGTCTTGATAGGCCTTCCCACCAGGGTTTCCACCTCCAGCTTCAGTTGCTCGAAAATATCAGGATTATAATTATCTATCATATCTCATATCTTTAACTTATTTAATGCAGCAAAGATACACATTTTTTCGGTTCTTATTCTCTTTTTTCCTCATTTCTTCACAATCTTTTTAAATTGAACCAATTTGAACCAATACATTTTCATATTTTTTAGGTAATTTTGTCCCCAAAAGTAAATGAAAATAATAACTAACACAGATTATATGATGAGAAGACTTCTACTCTTTTGCTTCTTCGCCTTTGTAGCGGTGGCAATGTCGGCTCAAAACAATCTGGTGATACGAGATTTCAAGTATCAGCAGTACGACCAGACAGCCAACCTCAAAGGTACTCTGAAGAAAGACAACAACGGCAGGACAGCAGCCTTGCTGAAAATCGAGACCAATCTCGATGATCTCGCCTTCGATGGTGGTTCCTACGGTATTGTAACCACCGAGCACAAGACGGGTCAGTGGTGGGTCTATGTTCCTGAGCGTGCTCAGAAAATCACCATCCGCCATCCTAAGTTCGGTGCCTGCGAGTTTTATTATCCTTCTGAAATCAAAGCCGCACGCACTTACTCCATGCAACTCACCCTGGAGGGTATGGATGTTGCCATCGAGACTTCCGTAGCCGGTTCAAGCATCTTCGTAGATGACGAGAATGTGGGCAAGTCCCCTCAAACCGTCTATCTTACCTACGGAATCCACCACATCACCGCCCGCAACGGTAACATGTACTATGATGAGAACATCAACATCACCAAGGATGGAGACAAGCTTCTCTCCCTGCAGATGAAAGATGAGGATGAGCTTTATGGTACCGTGAACGTAACCGTGGCAGATGGTGCAGACATCTATTTTGATGGCAAGAAGGTGGGTATCGGTTCCTGGTACCAGCGCCTGAAGGCAGGTACCTACGTTGTGGAAACCCGCAAGCAGAACTGCGAGAGCCAGACCACCTCTTTCGAAGTGGAAGGCAAGAGCGACAAGACCGTAGAGGTGAAAGCCCCTATCCCATACACCGGTTCCCTTACCGTACTTACCACTCCTAAGCAGGTAGGAATGTACAGCGACACCAAGCTGCTCTCGGAGAACGGTTTCGCCAAACTTCCTATCGGCAAGAACGAAATCACCTATAAGCACGAAGGTTACCGAAGCATCACCCGCACTTATGATATTCCTCGCGACGGCGAGCTCAACGATACCATCAAGCTCAAGCCGCTCACCTACATCAAGAAGAGCGGCATCTATGCTGGCGTTGCCTTCACCTACGGAGGAAGCACCATGGGTGTAACAGGAACCCTGGGTTTCAGCATCTCCAACTTTGACGTGCAGGCATCTTACACCATGGGACTGGCAGAAAGCGACCCGGTACACTGGTATGCTAAAGAGACCAACGTAGAACAGGAGGTAGATACCTACAAGCTCAATACCATCAGCGTAAAGCTGGGTTACCAGTTTGCTCTCAGCATGCGTGTGGGACTCACCCCACAGATTGGTTATATGACTCAGACCTTATCCAGCAGCGGTCAGTATGGTGACGGAGCCAACTGCGGTTCGTTCACGGTTGGAGCCAAGTTGTTGATAGCTCCTGTACCTCATCTCTGTCTGATGCTGAATCCGGAGTTCGCCATTCCTAACAAGAAGAGCGAAACTTACAAGAGCATTGTGGATGTAGGCGGCTTTGCCGAGGGCGGTTTCTACGCTCACGCCGGCATCATCGTGAATTTCTAAGATTGATTATATAATCATCAAACCTCACATTATATAATATAATAAGGTATATGAAGAAGAAACAATTATCGATATACAGCCTAGCCCTGGCAAGCCTCCTGGTTTTGCCTCTAGGCTCTCTCACCTCCTGTTCCGACAAGGAAGAGACGGATGTCTTCGCCTCGGAGGAGCTGAGCCTCAACATGACTTTGACCCCAACGATCGTAGATCTGCCAGCGAGAAATGCCAGCCAAGACATCACCATCACCTCGAATACGGCATGGGGAGCCGTGAGCGACGTTACTTGGGCAAAGTTGAGCGCAGCCACAGGAGTAGCCAATGGCACACTTACCGTTTCTCTAGACGATAACACCAGCACAGAACAGCGTACTGCCATCATTACCTTTACATACGGTAATACCCAGCAGACGGTTACTATCACCCAGGCGGCAGCAACAGCTACACTCTCAACAACAGAGGTTACTCTTGGTGCCAAGTCATCAACCCAGGACATTAAGGTAACAAGTAACTCTGTCTGGTCAGTCTCAACCGAGGACTCCTGGATTCATCTAGACGATAGTGAGGGAGACAGCAATGGTCGTTTCTCGTTCACGTTGGATGACAACCAGTCGTTTTCTTCCCGTCAAGGCAGAATTACATTTACCTATGGTTCTGGAAGACAAACCATCACAGTTACTCAAGAAGGAGCCAAAGCCACGACGTTTGAGAAGACCCAGGTTAACAACATCGGTCGTTACCAAGCAGACATTTCGGGAATCTTTAATTCCGTATTCAATGTAACCGAGTATGGTGTGGTTTATTCAGCAACCGTAGCAGAGCCAAAAATAGATGAAGAGAATGCCCAAATCCACCAAGTAGTAGTTAGCAAAACTCCTATCAACCAGGATATTGTTAGTGCAACCATCAAAGGCTTGAAGGCAGGTTCTACAAACTATGCAAGGCTCTATACAAAGGGGCCACTCGGAACAGAGTATGGTTCGGTAGTATCATTTGTAACATCAGGTGGTTCGCCTAGTTCTGACGACAACCCGACACCGGGATATTAAATGTATTTTATTCGGTTTAAAGGATTTAACGTCAGTTCTCTTTATATGAAATATTATTTGAATTAACAAAGAAATCATAAATACATAAAAGTATGAAACGATTTACAATATTTATAACACTACTTGTGCTGTCCGTAATGCAGATGGCGGCACAAGAAACCTCTGTCAAAGGTACGATTACCCTATCGCACCAGGGAAAAACTACGGACTTTGCCTATAACAAGATGACAAAGGTAATGGAAGCAGCCGTAGATGGAGATACCATATTCCTAAGCCCAGGCTACTTTGAAGGAGATTTCATAATTGACAAGAAGGTAGCTTTCATTGGCTCTGGAGCTGATACGGACAATGGATGGCAGAATTGCACCCATTATGATGATAACAATAAAATTATTATCAAACTGCCAGAAAACACAAAGCTATCAGCACGCTTATTCGAAGGTATTTATTTCGGTAGTATGAATTTTATATACCAAACTCCCATAGAGAATGTTGTATTCAAAAAATGCATGGTATATGGATACAACCTTAGCATAGAAGCCAGTATCATAAGTATTCTATTCGATAGATGCTATATGGAGGGGTATGGCTACAAGAATTCCAATGTGAAAAAAGCAATATTAAGGAACTGCCGAATTAACAGTCTAGACATTAATAGTTATGAAGGTAATGACGAAAATTCTTGGAATTTCATCAATTGTACCATAGACCCATCAAACTATGGTTACAATGATGAAAATGGGAATTATCACAACTATTGTCCTATATATAGAGGAAGTTTTGTGAATTGCATTATAGACAATGATGAAAATCAGGATGAAATCAGGAATGCGGGATACAGTCTCTACAATCCAAGCGATACAGAAACGAAATCATCCGCATCTTTCACCAATTGTCTTTTCTATAAACCATTAGAGGGAAGAGAAATATTCAATGGAGCAACCGTGCAAAACGCCATGTATTTTGACGCTTCTAACCAAGAAGATAATTGGGACTATAAAATCAGAAACTTCTCAAAAGAAAAGTTGCAAGAAAACAACTTCTTAGGAAATGACGGAACGGTGGTAGGTTACTACGGAGGCAAGAACCCATACTCCCTTAAGCAGGCTCAACCAACCATCACTTCCAGCAAAGTTCACTTCGACAAGGATAAGAAGCAGATACAAATCAAGCTGAAAGTTTCATCAGAACTATAAACGATTGAAATTATGAAAAGATTTACTTTATTTATAATCACCTTGACGCTGACAATCTTACAGATTGCAGCGCAAGACACCTCCATCAAAGGCACCATTACCTTGTCGCACCAAGGTAATGAGACCGACTTTGCCTATAACGAAATGACAAAGGTAATGGATGCAGCCGCTGACGGAGACACGGTATTCCTCAGTACAGGATATTTTCAAGGAGATTTTATCATGACCAAGAAACTTGCCTTTATCGGATCCGGAGCAGACCGCGATAAAGGATGGAACAACTGTACATGTTACGAAGGTAAGATTGTCATCAATTTACCAGAGAACACAATTTTGACATCACGATTATTTGATGGCATCTATTTCTATGACAATAATAATAACAGCATTAATTTTAAATCAACCATAGATAATATAATCTTTAGGAAATGCCGTCTTTACTTCAATGATTCTTGGAATATCAATTCAGAAGTTGTAAAAATGATTATTGATAGATGCGATCTTCGAATTTGGCGAAATTCCAGCCAAAATCTTAAAAAGCTCGTTGTCAGAAATTGTAATGTTCAAAATCTATACATATATGGAGATGACCCGAATTCTGCCACTTTCTATCATTGCAATATTTCAACTCCTAATTTCGTCGCTGGAAATAACAATTATTATTGCCAGCTAATGCATACATTCATTAACTGTATAATCGACAATTCCGTTAACAAATATTTAGCAACTCCTGATAATGGAAACTATTCACCCACATCTCCAATATTCATTAACTGCCTATATAACAAAGGAGACGGAAGCATTAACACAACAGCATACTGCACTATGCAAAACTGTTATGAAAAGAGCTCTCTTGACAATACAACCCTTCTATCTTTCACTAAAGAAGAATTGCTAAAAAACAATTATTTAGGCAATGACGGAACTGTTGTAGGAATGTATGGAGGCAAGAACCCATATACTCTAAGTTTATGGAACAAAGAGATTACCAATAAGTTCCATCTTGACAGAGACAAGAAGCAAATACAATTTAACATCAAAGTTTCAGACCAACAATAAAACGATAAGATTATGAAAAAGATATTATTTATGATAGCTTGCTGCCTGATGGCAACAGCGCAAACCATTTTTGCTCAAGACAACTATAGTGGTAAGGTGTTCTTACAACATAAAGGAAACATTACTGCCATATATGGAGGTGGAGAAATCGACAAGGCTATAGAAGCTGCCGTGGATGGCGATACCCTTTTTCTCAGCAAGGGGCGCTTTAACAGTAGCTTTACCATCAATAAGTCAATCAGCCTCATTGGTAGTGGTGCTGAGGCTGGGAACAATGACCAAAAGTCCACTTACATTGAATGGAATGGTAATCCGCGCATAAACGCTGGAGATGACAAGATTATTTCATCTGTAACCATTGAAGGAATATTTTGCGGTCCAACTTTTTACGTAGAAGGCAAGATTGAAAACTTGAAATTAAAAAAATGTTACTTTTCAAACACTTTTGTTATTAGCAATAGTAGCAACAATGGTTATACAAAAAAAGTAACTATAGATAGATGCCGCTTAGATGACATTTCTACTGATGGCAGCATAGAAGATGCCACCATTAAGAACTGTAAAATCAATTATGCCTATGGACAAGGTGGGCAAGCCATTACTTCTTGCAAGTACATCAATTGCAATATTCGCGAAGTAAATAAAAAAACCAAAGCTATATTTGTCAACTCCATCATCAACGAAGTGGGTAATGGAACAGACGAATATCTCGGCAATAATGCTATCTTGGTGAACACCCTATATCATAATATGAACGGTTATGATCCAATGGAGAAGACATCACTACAAGACTGCTGGGCAACTACAGAAACTGTTATCAGCAGCAACAATGGTGACATGGATTGTCCTATGACTGTCGAACAACGACAGACTGCAGGTTATCTCGGTGTGGATGGCATGGTTGTTGGTATCGAGGGTGGTGTTAATCCATACTCTCTCACTCTCCACGCACCTTCCATCAATACCAGCAGTGCAAATGTAGATTTGAACAACAAGAAGGTGACTATCAATGTAAACGTAACAGCAAACTAATCATTACATCGGCTTATGTATAAACGTTTATTATATATATTCTCATTAGCCTTTGTGCTGACCAGCTTCCTACAGTCAGCACAAGCGGCTCCCGACATCAACATAGACGAGGATGTCGCAGAAGAGCCTGCCAAGGCTACCGCCTACCGCTACTGGATAGACGATAACACCAAAAAGACAGAAGCATCTCTCAATGGCGAGGACATTGAGAGCAACATCGATGTATCATCCCTCAACATTGGTGTACATATCTACCACATTCAGTTGAAAGACCAAAATGGCAGATGGGGAGCCACAACAGATATTCCTTTCTATGCAGGATACAAAAATACAGATGTGAAAGAAGATGACACAACCATGCCACCTGTAGAGAAAATCATTTGCTGGATAGACGATGATTACGACAACAAGGTGACGCAAGCCTACAAGGAGGCAGACATCACTATAGAAAAAGACATCACCAACTTGGCAGGTGGCAAACACAGCTATTCGCTGATTGCCATCAACAGCCAGAACCACGCTGCAACTATAATAGGGTCCTTCTACCTGCCAACAACAGATGGAAGTGATGACAGCGGGGAGAAAGAGGTTACGACCATCGTATCTTACCAATACTGGGTGGATGATGATAAGGCAAATGCCAAGACCTTGCCTTATACATCTGATGACATCAGCCAGCAAATAGACTATACAAAGTTGACTGGTGGTGTCCATACCCTACACTTCCGTATGAAAAATAGCAATGGGTTTTGGAGAAGCTATGAATATTCTTTCTACACTCCAGAAAACAGTAATACAGAGCAACCCGAGACCCAACAACCTATTACGGGTTACCGCTATGGTGTGAATGGCAAGAGCATAACCAAGGACATCACCGAGGTGGATAATGTGCCTTCGCTGGCTGTAGATATTGCTATCCCTACAGCCCAGGTGTTTGCAAGCGTAGAGAACTACAAATTTACAACGGACAATGCCTCAAAGGAAGTGAAGGTGAAACGCATCGGCGACCTCACCTATTATATCCAGTTTAAGAACAAAGCCGGCAACTGGGGTGAGCCTGTCTTCATCGACTCCCTAGCTTCCGACTCTACCATCCGTACTGCCAAGGAGCTGGAGTTGCAGCATACACTCGGCATCCGCAAGCTGGGAATGGGTGACTACGACATCGCCAAGTTTACCATCGCCGACAACAACGGCTACTACTTCGGCTCATCATCCAACTGCAACGTGATGCTCTATCAGGACAACAAGTACCTGGCAACCTTCACCCCAGAACAGATGGTAAGCAACAAGAGTACCCTGCTGACACCAGGTACCTACTTCGCCATCATCTACAACCAGAACCAGGATGGAAGTATCCGACTCACAGGCAGCAAGAACTGGGCAAGCGATCCTGTCTTCGGCTATACCAACCACCAGTTGAGCATCAGCAGCGACACTCCGGGAGCCACCATCCGCTACACTCTGGACGGAACCATGCCGACAAGCGAAAGTGCCGTTTACACCGCTCCACTTGACATGACACAGAATACCCGTGTCAAGGCAATAGCCAGTGCAGAAGGAATGAGCGACTCTTATATCCAGAGCTACCTCGTTGGCGACTTCGACCCGCAGACCTGTGCAGACCCTCAGGTAAACTACGATGGAAGAAAGGTGACCCTGACTTCATCAAACAAGAATGCCGACATCTACTACACCTTGGATGGCAGCGATCCTACCACCCAGTCGCAGCTCTATAACATAGATGCAGGCATTGCCGTAAGCGAAGCAGGAACCATCAAGGCTTTCGCCACCATGGATCTGATGAACAACTCCAAGGTCATCACTTACGACATTCCATCTTACTACGATGGCAACAACAAGGTAAGTGTCAAGATTGCAGGTAACCTTGCCACCGCCTTCGGCTGGTGTGGAGGAAAGCCTCAGCAAGACATACTGAATGTTACAGGAAATGTAAACGCCGCAGATTTCGCTGCCCTTGCCAAGATGAGCAACCTGCGCTTACTCGACATGAATGCAGCCAATACAGAAGGCAACACCATCAACGAGCAGGCATTTGCAGGAATGAACATCGTATCGGCAAGTCTGCCAGCTACCCTTACCACCTGTGGCAAGGAGATCTTTGCAAACTGTCCTAAGTTGGCTGCCGTAATCTGGAACTCCAACTCTGCCATACCAGCAGATGCACTCAACGGCATCAACAATCCGAACCTGCTGCTCTACGTGAACACCAAGAGTGCCGCCCCTGCAGGTATCAACAATGTGGTAGCCAGCGGTATCGCTGAGAACGTGGTACTCTCAACTCCGAATGGAGAAACGGAAAGCAACTTCTTCTGTCCAAAGGCATTTACTGCCCAGAAGATTTCCTATACCCGCAACTTCACCCAGCAAACAGAGGTGGGAGTCTGCCAGGGTTGGGAAACCATCGCTTTGCCGTTCGACGTAGAATCCATCAAGCACGAAACCAACGGCGAGATTGCTCCATTTGCCAAGGGAGACAAGAATGCGAAGCCATTCTGGCTCTACGAGCTTTCACCAGAGGCAGGATTCCAGTCTGCAGCAAGCATCAGGGCAAATACACCTTATATAATAAGTATGCCTAACTCGATGGCTTACTCGGACGAATACATCCTGGGAGGCAAGGTGACATTCTCTGCCAACAATGCAAGAGTGGCTGCCACGACAGCTTCCAGCAGCAAGAACCCGAACCGTGAGTTCATCACTACCTTCGAGCAGATTGCCAAGGGAGATGGTATCTATGCCCTCAACGTAGGTGAGGAGTATCAGGGATACAGACCGGGTAGTATCTTTGCAGACAACTACAGGGATGTGAAGCCATTCGAGGCTTATCTCACTACTGCACAGGCAGCACAGGCATTCAGCCTGCAGTTTGGCGGCGGTGTTACCGGCATCGACAACCTGCCTGTCAAGAACGTGGAAGGTGTGAAGGCTTGGGCCAACGGTTCTACCCTCTTCATCCAGAGCGACAAGGCACGCAAGGTAATGGTATTCAGCACGACGGGTATGCTCATGAAGACCGTGGCCGTAGAGGCTGGCGAAACCGCCTCTGTCAGCGACCTGCCTTCAGGTATCTATATCGTCAACAACAAGAAGGTGGCTATCAAACGATAGCCACCCTTTTCTGATTTTTGGGCGCAAAAACGAAAATGAACCAAATTGAACCAGCCGTATTTCAAAAATTTTTCGTACCTTTGCCCCAAAGTTAGAAATGATAATAGATTCAATGGATTTTTATCAAGTAAAGACAATGAAAAAGATAATAATGATCATGGCTGCAGTCCTGGCTCTCTCAACCAACTGCACCGTAGCTCAGGCACAAAGCGCTGATTCGCAGTATAGTCAGCTCCTGGCAAAACAGCTCAAGAAGCAATACAAGAACAAGATCAAGGAGCTGAAGAAGGAAAAATGGCAGATCTATGGTTCTTCACGTACACTCGAAGTGGCTTTGCTCTCTCATTACGACAAACTCGCCAAAGGCGGGGAGGATGCGCATGAGATCATCGGAACAGCCACCAAGTTCAAGTCAAAGAACATCGGACATCAGACAGCCATCAACAATGCCTGCAACATCTACGCCCGTCAGGCTGGAAGCCATGTGAAGGGAAGAGTAGTGAGCGATATGGGTGCCAACAGCGACAGCATCGTCAACGAGTTCGACCACTTCTATGGAGCTTATCAGTCGCTCGTAGAGAAGGAAATCAAGGGCGAGATGCAAGAGAGCTTCAGCCTCATCCGTCCTTACAAGGATGGAAGCTTCGAGATGCAGAGCTTCTTCATCGTAAACGAAGCCGAAGCCAGCAAGGCTCGCATGCGCGCCTTCGAAATCGCAGCCAAGGAATCTGCGGTAGCCCAGAAGTATGCTTCCAAGGTAGGAGAATTCATCAAGGAAGGCTTCGCTGCCCAGTAAACCGGAATAAAAAGTAAATGATTGATAATTGATAACAGAAGATAAAAGCAAAGACAAGATTTATGCATAAGACGATTTGGATGATCTTGATGCTCCTTCTGCCTCTCACCTCTCTGGCACAAACGGCAGAGGAAAGGGCGGAGCAGATGAAGGCTAACGCGGAATACATCTGCGGAGAGGGATGGGGAGACACATACAACTCTGCTGACCAAGCCGCACTGGCTGACCTCATCAGCAAAATCTCTCTCAACATCTCCAATTCCTTCGAGATTAAGGAAGAGGAGTTTAATACAAACAGTAGCTTCGACTCGAAGACGGCGATAACTTCGGTGATGAACAGCTATGCACAGGCTACGCTGACCAACACCTTCAACCTCGTGATCAGCAATACTCCTCAGACCCACGTGCTGAGATACATCAGAAAAAGCGAGGTAAACAAGATCTTTGATGAGCGAAAGGAAAAGGTGTTCGACTATGTGCGCTCTGCCATGAGAGCCGAAGAAAAGGCAAAGATAGACGATGCCCTGCGCAACTACTACTGGGCTTTTGCCATGGTGCGCAGTCTGCAGTATCCAAACAGCGTGAAGATGACCATCGATGGTGTACAGCGCCTGCTCGTTACCTGGATTCCACAACAGATAGAAGAGATCATGAGTAATCTATCAACAAAAATAGCCAGCAAAGACGGCAACGAAATCAATCTCTTCATCAAGTACAAGGGTCAACCGGTTCCGAGCCTCGACTCCCACCTGTCTCTGATACCTATCTCCGAGCCCCCGAGACTGCAG
>ERZ1023633.870-NODE-870-length-10900-cov-21.996404_pt1 | contig 10900 bp, 8 predicted proteins | sample MGYA00380333_ERZ1023633 | MGnify/ENA primary metagenome ERZ1023633 (study PRJEB33179, sample SAMN07448972) | human gut metagenome | biome: Human-gut; feature: Human associated habitat; material: Faeces | host: Homo sapiens | place: India: Bhopal | collected...
GCGACCACCTGTTCCCAAAACAGGAGCGCTACCGGGCTGCGCTACACCCCGTCTTTTTCTCTATGATAACCTCTTATCATTTAGGCAAGTATCATTTCTGATTTGCGGCTGCAAAGGTACAACATTTTTTTTGTTTCACCAAATTTTTGGATAACTTTTTTCAAAAAAAGATTCTTTTCCCTTCTTCCTCTTGCTTTTTATATACGAATATAGGGCAACTTCATACAGAAATCGCCCTATATACCTTATTATATATAATATATATGATTGCTCAACATATATTATCTGGCATCGCCAGTCATTACATTCCTTTACAGGATATTACTTGATGATGCCTTCCTCTACGAAGATCTTCTTCAAGATCTGGACAGCCTGCTCTACCTGATCCTTGGTATGAGTAGCCATGAGGGCGAAACGTACCAATGTATCCTGTGGTGCACATGCTGGAGGAATAACAGGGTTGATGAACACACCGGCATCATAAGCCATCTTGGTAACCACGAAGGTCTTCTCTGCATCGCGAACATAGAGAGGAATGATAGGACTCTCTGTCTCACCAATCTCGAAACCTTCCTCGCGGAAACGCTTCAATGCATAGTGGGTTACATTCCAGAGATTCTCGAAACGCTCTGGCTCATTCTGAATGATGTGGAGTGCCTCGAGTGCTGCTGCTGTAGCTGCTGGAGTGTTGGATGCACTGAAGATGTAGGTACGGCAGTTGTGACGGAGGAAGTTGATGGTATCCTTGTCTGATGCGATGAAACCACCGATAGATGCCAGACTCTTTGAGAAGGTACCCATGATGAGGTCTACCTCATCGGTCAAGCCAAAGTGGTCGCAAACACCACGTCCCTGCTTGCCGAATACACCAAGACCATGAGCCTCGTCAACCATGATAGAGCAGTTGTACTTATGCTTGAGCTTTACAATCTCAGGCAAGTTAGCCAAATCGCCCTCCATAGAGAACACACCGTCTACCACGATCAGCTTGATAGCATCCTCAGGAAGCTTAGAGAGCACACGCTCCAAATCTTCCATGTCGTTGTGCTTGTAATGAAGCTGGGTAGCGAAAGAGAGGCGACGGCCATCTACGATAGAAGCATGGTCGCGATCATCACAGATGATATAGTCGTTACGACCAACAACACATGCCAACACACCCTGGTTTACAGAGAAACCAGTAGAGAAGCACAATGTCTCGTCCTTACCCATAAACTCAGCGAGCTCTTTCTCGAGCTGCACATGTAAATCGAGGGTACCATTGAGGAAGCGGCTTCCTGCACAGCCAGAACCGTACTTGTCGAGCGCAGCCTTAGCTGCATCGATAACGCGCTGGTCGTTGGTTAAACCCTGATAAGCATTAGAACCGAACATCAAAATCTTGTGACCGTCAATGTCGGTAACTTCTGTCATCTGCTTACTTGTGATTTCACGGAAATATGGATACACACCGGCAGCCATATACTTCTGTGGTTCACGATAATTCTTGTATCTTTCTTGTAATTGTCCCATTATTAATAGGTGTACTTTATTTTTCGATTTTATTTTTTTCTTATTTCAGGGTGCAAAGATACAAAAAAAGACTAATAAATCAGCTATTTTCCTAAGAAAGTTTATTTTTAGCGTTTTTTTTAATGATAAATCTTGCCATTTTAGGTATTTTTATTACTTTTGCAGTACAAAATCACTAAACTCTTGACACAAAAATGAAGAAGAAGATAATTTTCATAATGAATCCCATTTCGGGAACAGCCAGCAAGGCAGGCATTCCGAATCTGATAGATTCAACTTTGGACAAAGAGCTTTTTGAGTACGAGATAAAATTGACTGAAAGAGCAGGACATGCATCGGAACTGGCTACAGAGGCTAAGAACAATCACGCTGACATCGTAGTGGCAGTAGGTGGTGATGGAACCGTCAACGAAGTAGCCCGCTCGCTGGTTCATTCGGATACGGCATTGGGCATCCTGCCTTGCGGTTCGGGCAACGGACTTGCCCGGCATCTGCTTCTGCCGATGAACCTGAGAAAGAGCATCGAGGTGATCAACGCATGCAAAATCAACGATCTCGACTATGGTGTAATCAACGGCCACCCATTCTTCTGCACCTGCGGCATGGGCTTCGATGCCTTCGTCAGCATGAAATTTGCAGAGAGCGGCAAGAGAGGGCCTATCAGCTATGCTGAAAACATACTGAGAGAGGGACTGAAATATGAGCCGGAGACATATACGCTGGAAGACGAGACGGGAACCAAGCAATACAAGGCGTTCCTGATTTCCTGCGCCAATGCATCGCAATATGGCAACAATGCCTATATTGCCCCACAGGCTTCGATGAGCGATGGACTGATAGACGTTGTCATCATGGAACCGTTCGATGTGATTGAGGCTCCGCAGGTTAGTTTCGACATGTTCAACAAGACACTCGACAAAAACTCGAAAATCAAATCGTTCCGTTGTAAGAAGTTGCATATCACGAGAAGCCAGCCTGGCGTGATACACTATGATGGCGATCCGGTTATGACGGGAGCCGAAATAGATGTTCATCTTGAAGAAAAAGGCATCAAGATGGTAGTTAACCCGTTTGCTGACAAGAGCGTACGCAAGCCAAACATGATACAGAATGGCATTGCCGAGTTCTTCAACGACCTGAATGCCGTGCGCGACGATATCCACAAGGACATCCAGCGACAGAGCAAGAAGGTGGAAGCCATCAGCAAAATGGTACAAAGGAAACTGAACCTTTGAAATAACAGCAAAAGCGCCCTGTAAAGTCAAAAGCTAAAAAATCATTGTGATGCTTTTATCTTTATAGGGCACTTCTGTATTCCGCACTTAATCCAAATAAAATTCTTCCGTAATTTTCGCATACCATTCAGAACGGTTTCCGTCAGAATCCGTCATGATTTCCGTGCGCTTATCCACCATGCCTGCACGATGCTTGGAGAAGGCAAGAAGATAGCGTTTAGGCTGCTTGCGCTCCACCGTCTTCACACCACACTGACTGATAAGCGAAAGCCCTGAGCAATAAGCCTCTGACACAAAAGCCTCCAGCACCTCGGCTGGCACTATCGCAGAGAATACGCCCTCATCGGAAAGCCACCTTTTAACACCCCTCATCAAGACCGAAAAAGGCAGGCTGTCAGAATGCCGTGCCAGCGCACGCTTACTGTCAGGATTTTTTAATCCATTCACAAAGAAAGGAGGATTGCTTACTATCGCATCGAAAAGCATTCCGTCAGCCATAGCCGCTTCCGACTTCGAAAAATCCTGCAGGGCACAGCACGCAATCTCCACCCTATCGGCAAAAGGACTGGCTGCCACATTCTCCCTCGCCTGTCCGCAGGCATCCGGATCAATATCTATGCCCCAAACCTGAGCATCAGGAAAACGCTGCGCCATCATGAGCGAGATGAGTCCAGTACCCGAACCGATGTCGAGAATACGTTGTCCACCCCTAGCCCATGCACCCAGCAGCACCCCGTCGGTACCCACCTTCATTGCACAGCGATCCTGCTGTATTTCAAACTGTTTAAATGTAAATCCAGCCATAAATCTTCTCTCGTTATTTTTTATTTTCCAAAACTATCAATTCAAAAGATAATAACGTGCAACAGAGCCAGATATTGTAAAATATCGGAAAAAAGGCAGTCCATTTCCGCCATATCAGAAATAAATCGGCTTTTATTTATTAAATAATCTATACTTCTACACGAATTCGCAAAAAAATGAGTAACTTTGCACCTTAAAAATAAGAATTCGATAAAAGAAATGAAAAGAAACGAAACTCAGATACAAATGTTTGCCGATTTTGAAGGCGATCCTAGCTCATTGCTTACAGAAAATCCGGCAGGAGTCTATCCGATGCTCTGCACCAGAGAGCTCGTTGCCTTTCCTACAGTTCTCATCCCTATCGTCGTAGGGCGACCTGCCAGCAAGAAACTTGCAGAAATGTTGGCAAGCAAGCCAGACACCATCTTCAGCGTCTTCTGCCAGAAGAACAAGGATGAAGACCATCCAAAGGAAGCCGACCTGTATGATACCGGTGTCTTCGCCAAACTCGTAAAGGTAATCAACATGCCTGACGGTTCGGGCAACCAGACCATCATCATCCAGTGCCTGAGCAGATGCCACTTGGAGAAGATAGAGAAAACCACTCCATACTATCGCGCCAGCGTAACAAGTCTGCCGGAAATATGGCCATCGGATGACGATACCGATTTCCCAACCATCCACCAGACACTCCTGAAGGAAGCCATCAGCTATATCAACGCCAACGATAATATCCCTACCGACCTGGCTTATGCCATCAACGAGATGTCGCATAGCACCATCCAGGGAAACTTCATCTGCAGCGCCATCCCTTTCAGCATCGAAGACAAGATGAAGATGCTGGAACAGGACACACTGAACGACCGTCTGCTGGAAGCCCTCAGGGCTTTGCACAAGGAATCGAAACTGCTCACCCTACAGAACGAGATCAGCATGAAGACCCGCTATGACCTGGACGAGGAACAGAAGGAATACTTCCTGAAACAGCAGATAAGAAACATCAGAAAGGAACTGGGAGATGGAGACGGAAGACCGGAAAGAAAGGAAATCATAGAGAAAGCCAAAGGAAAAAACTGGAACGAGGCCACTCAGAAGATATTCAAGAAGGAACTTGCCAAGCTGGACACCATCCATCCGCAAAGCCCGGACTACTCCATACAGATAAGCTTCCTGCAGACCATGGTAGACCTGCCTTGGAATGAATATACCGAGGACGACCTGAGCCTGTCGCGCGCCAAGAGAATCCTGAACCGTGACCACTACGGCATGGAGAAGGTGAAGGAGCGCATCCTGGAATATCTGGCAGTAAGAGCACTGAACGGCGGACAGAAAAGTCCGATCCTCTGCCTCTACGGTCCTCCGGGAGTCGGTAAGACCAGCCTTGGCAAGAGCATCGCCGACGCCATGAAGCGCAAGTATGTGCGCATGTCTTTGGGCGGACTGCACGATGAAGCAGAAATACGCGGTCATCGCCGCACCTATATCGGAGCCATGCCAGGACGCATCATCAAGAACATCCTGAAAGCAGGCAGCAGCAACCCTGTCTTCATCCTCGACGAGATAGACAAAGTGGGCAAGAACAACTTCCAGGGCGACCCGGCATCGGCTCTGCTCGAAGTACTCGACCCGGAACAGAACAACGCCTTCCACGACAACTATCTGGATACAGACTTCGACCTGTCCAAGGTTCTCTTCATCGCAACAGCCAATGACCTGGGAAGCATCCCTCGCCCATTGCTCGACCGTATGGAACTGATAGAAGTAGGCGGATACATTACCGAGGAGAAGATAGAAATAGCCAAGCGCCACCTGGTACCGACAGAGCTGGAGAACAACGGTCTTGACAAGCAGGAAGAGAAAATCAGCTTCAACAAGGCTGCCCTGGAATGCATCATCGAGCACTATACCCGAGAAAGCGGAGTAAGACAGCTGAAGAAGCAGATCAACAAGTGCCTGAGAAAGGTGGCATACAAGCTGACATGTAACGGCAAGCTGGAACAGTCTACCATCGGCATGGACCAGGTGAAGGAACTTCTGGGCAATCCGCCATTCAACCGCGACATCTACCAGGGCAACAACTATGCCGGAGTGGTAACCGGACTGGCATGGACCTCAGTGGGCGGTGAGATTCTCTTCATCGAGACCTCATTGAGCCGTGGCAAGGCAGGCAAGCTGACACTTACCGGCAATCTGGGTGACGTGATGAAGGAGTCGGCTGTCATCGCCCTGGAATACATCAAGTCGCACATCGACCTGCTGGGCGTAGACTACCGCATCTTCGAGAACTGGAATCTCCACATCCACGTACCGGAAGGAGCCACTCCGAAAGACGGTCCGTCGGCAGGTATCACCATCGCCACCAGCATCGCCTCAGCCATCACCCAGCGCAAGGTGCGCAAGAACACAGCCATGACGGGCGAAATCACCCTGCGCGGAAAGGTTCTGCCAGTAGGCGGCATCAAGGAGAAGATACTCGCAGCCAAACGCGCCGGCATCACCGACATCGTGATCTGCAAGGACAACCGCAAGGACATCGAAGAGATTCCGGAAAAATATCTCAAGGGCGTATCCTTCCACTATGTAGAAGACGTGGCCGACGTATGGGAATTTGCCCTTACCGATGAAAAGGTAAAGCACCCTATCAACTTCACCATTCCAGAAAATGACAAAAAAGAAGAAAAATGAAATTTGAATTACAAGTAACAGATAAGGCTAGCGATGCCCGCACAGGCATCATCACCACCGACCACGGACAGATCAAGACTCCTATCTTCATGCCGGTAGGAACTGTGGGCAGCGTGAAAGGTGTACACTTCGAGGAACTCAAAAAGCAGGTGAAGGCTCAGATCATTCTGGGCAACACCTATCACCTCTATCTGCGTCCGGGACTTGAGGTAATCAAGGCGGCAGGCGGACTGCACAAGTTTAACGGCTGGGACCGCCCAATCCTCACCGACAGTGGCGGCTTCCAGGTATTCTCGCTCACAGGCATCCGCAAGCTGAAGGAGGAAGGTTGCGAATTCCGCTCACACATCGACGGAAGCAAGCACTTCTTCACACCAGAAAACGTGATGGATACGGAGCGCATCATCGGTGCCGACATCATGATGGCTTTCGACGAGTGCCCTCCAGGACAGAGCGACTTCCAGTATGCCAAGAAAAGTCTTGAACTGACCCAGCGCTGGCTGGACCGCTGCCTGAAGCGCTTCAACGAAACCGAACCGCTCTACGGCTACCAGCAGAGCCTCTTCCCTATCGTACAGGGCTGCACCTTCCCGGAACTCCGCCGCGAGGCAGCCAAGTTTATCGCTGACAAGGGAGCAGACGGCAACGCCATCGGAGGTCTGGCTGTAGGCGAGCCTACCGAGGTGATGTATGAGATGATAGAAGTGGTGAACGAAATCCTGCCAAAGGACAAGCCTCGTTACCTGATGGGCGTGGGTACCCCTCAGAACATCCTGGAAGCCATCGAGCGAGGCGTAGACATGTTCGACTGCGTGATGCCAACCCGCAACGGTAGAAATGCAATGCTCTTCACCTACAACGGCACCATGAACATGCGCAACAAGAAATGGGAGATGGACTTCAGCCCTGTGGATCCGGACGGATGCGAAATCGACCAGATTACCAGCAAGGCATACCTGCACCACCTCTTCAAGGCACAGGAACTCCTAGCGATGCAAATAGCCAGCATCCACAACCTCTCTTTCTATCTGCGACTCGTTACCGATGCGCGCCAGCATATAGAGCAGGGCGACTTCGTACAGTGGAAGCGATCTGTCATCGACCAGTTGGGAAGAAGAATTTAAATAACTGAAGTTAGGAGTAAGAACTCTCAGGAGCATGGAACCCCCGATGGCTCCTACTCCCGGAAAATACTGATTTATGAAAGATTTTAAATACATCAGAAAACATCGCAGAAGATTAAAATTCGGCAGAACCATGGCCCACCGATTCGGATGGCTCACCACTGCCCTCAGATGGCTGGGCAGAAAATTCAGCTGGATGGGAAAGGTGATGAAATGGATTGGCCATAAACTGCGATTCCTCAAGGTGCTCAAGTATCTCAACCCACTGAGATACATCAAACGATTGGACTGGTATATCATCAAGAAGTTCGTGGGTTACTACTTCTTCTCGATAGCGCTCATCATTACCATTGCCATCGTGTTCGACTTCAACGACAACCTGCAGAAGTTTACCGAGTATCATGCACCGGCACGAGCCATCATCTTTGATTACTATGCCAACTTCGTGCCATACTTCGCCAACCTCTTCAGTGCGCTGTTCGTGTTCGTAGCGGTCATCATGTTCACCTCCAAGCTGGCAGGCAATTCCGAGATTATCGCCATGCTGGCATCGGGAGTATCGTTCAAGCGCCTGCTTCGCCCATACATGATTACCTGCATATTTCTCTCGGCACTCTCCTACACGCTCTCTGCCTATGTGATTCCGCACGGCACGGTCATCCGCCAGAACTTTGAGACGATGTACAAGAACAAGAAGAAGAATACCTCTGCCGAGAACGTGCAGCTGCAGGTGGACCGAGGCGTGATAGCCTACATCCAGCATTACGACAACAATTCGAAGAAGGGCTACGGATTCTGTCTCGACAAGTTCCAGGAAAAGAAACTGGTGAGCCACCTGACGGCATCAGAAATACAGTATGATACCATCAGCGACTCCAAATACCACTGGAAACTAACCAACTGGAAGGTACGCCGACTGCATGGCATGAAAGAGAAGATTACGAGCGGAATGAATAAAGACACGCTCATCACCATGGAGCCAACCGACCTGGTCTACTCCAAGGGACAGCAGGAAACCTTTACCAGTCCGGAGCTGAAGGATTACATCTCCAAGCAGATCAACCGCGGTTCGGGCAATGTGGTACAGTACAAGGTGGAGTATCATAAGCGCATCGCTTCCTCCTTCGCCTCATTCATCCTCACCATCATCGGCGTGTCGCTCTCCTCACGCAAGCGCAAGGGCGGCATGGGTAAGGCTTTGGGACTGGGTCTGGCATTGAGTTTTGGCTATATCATGCTGCAGACCGTCTGCGCCACCTTCGCCATCCAGGCAAACTTCCCGCCAATGCTGGCGGCATGGTTGCCTAACATCATTTACGCCTTCGTGGCATACTTCTGCTACCGCAAGGCACCGAGGTAATAAACATTGAAAAAAAGAAAGAAAATGTATTTCGACGAATTAGATTTAAACGACAACGTGCTCGACGCATTATACGATATGCGATTCGACACATGCACCCCAGTACAGGAAAAATGTATACCAGAGATATTGGAAGGTCATGATGTGCTCGGCGTAGCCCAGACCGGAACCGGAAAGACTGCAGCCTATCTGCTGCCGGTATTGAGCAAGCTGGATGACGGTGGCTATCCTAAGGATGCCATCAACTGCGTCATCATGTCGCCTACCCGTGAGCTCGCACAGCAGATAGACCAGGCGATGCAGGGCTTTGGCTATTATCTGCAGGACGTGAGCAGCGTGGCTGTATATGGTGGAAACGACGGTAACCGTTACGATCAGGAGCTGAAGAGTCTCCGTATGGGTGCCGATGTAGTCATCGCCACACCAGGACGTCTCATCACCCACATCTCTCTGGGCAACGTAGACCTCAGCAAGGTGAGCTTCTTCATCCTCGACGAGGCAGACCGCATGCTCGACATGGGTTTCTCTGAGGATATCAATACCATCGCTGCCAAGCTGCCTAAGACTTGCCAGACCATCATGTTCTCGGCTACCATGCCAGAGAAGATTGAGGAATTGGCAAAGTCGCTGCTCAAGGATCCGGTAGAGATCAAGCTCGCAGTGAGCAAGCCTGCAGAGAAAATCAAGCAGGAGGCTTACGTATGTTACGAAACCCAGAAGATGACCATCATCAAGGATATCTTCAAGGCTGGCGACATGAAGCGTGTCATCATATTCAGCGGCAGCAAGATGAAGGTGAAGCAGCTGGCTGCTGCCCTCCAGCAGACCGGTATCAACTGCGGCGCCATGCACTCAGACCTGGAGCAGGCTGAGCGTGATGATGTGATGTTCAAGTTCAAGAGCGGTCAGTATGACGTGCTCGTGGCTACCGACATCGTGGCTCGTGGTATCGACATCGACGACATCGAGATGGTTATCAATTATGACGTGCCTCACGATACCGAAGATTACGTTCACCGCATCGGCCGTACAGCCCGTGCCAACCGCGACGGTAGAGCCATCACCTTCGTCAACGAAGAGGATATGTTCTGGTTCCAGCAGATTGAGAAGTTTCTGGAGAAGGTAGTAGAGAAAATGCCGCTTCCTGAGGGATGCGGCGAGGGGCCTGAATATATCAAGCTGAACAAGCCTAGCAAGAAAGGCGGACGTGGAGGCAAGGGCGGAAACGGACGCAAGGGCAATGGACGTGGCGGAAATGAGAACGGCGAAAAGACCAAGGCCAAAAACAGACGCCAGAAAGACCGCGAGCAGACTGCTCATAAGCATAAGCCAAACAACCCTAACAACCGACAGGAGAAAGCTCCTAAGGAAGGAAAGGTACAGAATGGTGAAGCACAGCAGAATAACCAGCAGAACGGACAGAATGCTCAGCAGAACGGACAGAAAAGCCAGCAGAAGCAGGGCAACAAGAAGCCTCAGCAGAACAAGCCATATCCACAAAACCAGGAAGGCGAACAGACAAGAAGCAACGACAATCCAAATAACAAGCGTCGCAACAACAACAAACGCCGCAATGGTAACAATGGTAACAACGGTAACAATGCTGAGAATGCAAACCCTCAGCAGCGCCCTGGTACAGAAAACAATGTACGCCCAGGAAGCAACGGCCGTGGCAGAGGCGTAGCTCAGAAGAAGCAGAATCCAAACAACCAGCAGAAGCAGAATGCTGCTCCACAGAAACCGGGGGCAGCTCCTCAGCAGAAGCCAGCCTCAGTCCAGAAAAAGGGCGACAAGCAGGGTCCTCGCAAGTACGAGCCTGTGGTAAACCCACAGAAGAAAGAAAACGTAGTAAAGAAAATCTTCAACAAGATTTTCGGATTCAAGAAGTAATATAACAAGTCGCAAAAAGGCAAAAGCATTCAAACCCTGATTGCTTTTGCCTTTTACTTTTTCCTTTCGACCGATAACCGTTAGTTCTGTCATCAATAGTGTTAAAAATCATAAGAATCAACATCGGTTCGCATTATTTTTATTATCTTTGCATTTCAACAAGACATATATAAATAAATATAGAATTATGAATGTAGGAGATAGAATACCAGAGATTCTTGGCATAGACCAGGACGGACGTGAAATCAAGGCAAGCGACTATCGTGGTCGCAAGCTCGTGCTCTACAGTT
>ERZ1023633.871-NODE-871-length-10895-cov-10.014668_pt1 | contig 10895 bp, 8 predicted proteins | sample MGYA00380333_ERZ1023633 | MGnify/ENA primary metagenome ERZ1023633 (study PRJEB33179, sample SAMN07448972) | human gut metagenome | biome: Human-gut; feature: Human associated habitat; material: Faeces | host: Homo sapiens | place: India: Bhopal | collected...
GTGTACGTCGATTACGCCTTGCCGTTGGGCACATGCTTCAGTGTGGATGCAGGCATCAGAGGGTCGCTGTTCAGAAGTGGCAGTAGCACGTTTGCGGCTGCCGACCCCTCTGTCTTCGTGCACTACGACAACAACCGTGGTATCAGGCTGCGTGCCGGCTACTTCCTGCGCCATCAGTATATGTACCTTACGGGCTTCTCCGACGCCGGACTGCCCTCCAACTTCTGGATGCCTGCCGATGCCGACAATCGTCCACAGTGGGCACATGGTGCCACGCTCGGCGGTTCGCTTGCCACAGTCGACAGGCGTTGGCAGCTATCTGCCGACCTCTTCTATCGCCGACTGTACAACCAGATGGAGTATGCCGGCAATATACTTGACGTGGTTGCCACCAACTACGATCTCAACTCGACACTGCTGCGCGGCAATGGCGAGAACTACGGTGCGAGCGTGATGCTGCAGAAGAGCAGCGGACAACTGACGGGATGGATGTCGTACACCTACACAAGGGCGCGGCGCACCTTCAGCCAAGGCACTACGCGCGGTACATATCCTGCCAGTCACGAGCGTCCGCACGAGCTTAACGTGGTGGCAGCATACAATCCGTGGTACCATTTCGGCTTCGGTGCCACCTTGGTGTGGGCATCGGGCACGCCGTTCACGGCTCCCGTGTCGGTGAATATGCTGAACGGCAACATCGTGGCTAAGTATGGCAAGCACAACGCCAATCGCTACGCCGACTATGTGCGCCTCGACCTCTCCGCCAACTACAAGTGGACATCACGCAGAGGCACGGAGCACGGCTTCAACCTGTCGGTGTGCAATGCCACGGCGCACAAGAACGAGTTGTTCTATCGCCTGCGCATCAGTACGAAAAACGAATACGCCTACCGCCCGATGTTCTTCGTGCTGCCCGTAATGCCGTCCGTGAGCTATTACTGCAAGTTCTGACATGGCGCAGGTTCATACATTAACAACTCTCATCAATGAATACGAAAAACATCATAATCATATTGCTTTCAGCCTTACTCCTCTCCTGCTCAGGCGATTATCTGCCGGAGCAGAACGATGAGCTTGTTGTAGAAGGATGGATAGAGGACAACGGATTTCCGGTGGTGATACTCTCGAAGAACATAAACATAAGCAACAAGTATCAGCCGTTGGACAGTCTGTCGGGCTGTATAGTGAAATGGGCGAAGGTAACAGTGAGCGACGGCACCCGGAGCGTAGTGCTCACCGGACGCTACACGAAGGGCTATATGCCACCTTATATATATACTACGTCCCATTTCCGTGGCGAGGCAGGCAAGACCTACCGCCTTACCGTGGAGTACGACAACCACTATGCTACAGCCACCACAACCATACCCCGACCGCAACCCATCGACGAGCTGATGGTGGAGAAGTGTGCGCAGTCGGACACGCTCTACCAGATAAGCCTCCGCTTTAACAGCTCAGCCACGGAGCCCAACTACTACCAGCTCTTCACGCGCGTGGGTGGCAGAGACGTGCGACAGTATCTTGCTGCCTATCTCGGCACCATCGACAGCAAGGTGCTGCAGCCAGGCTCGAAGGTGCCGGTGTATAAAGGACGCGACATAACCATGCGCGAATATACACCTTATTATAATATAGGCGATACGGTGGCAGTGAAGCTTGCGCACATCGACCGCACCTCGTACAACTTCTGGTACGACTACACGCGCAACCTTACCACTGCCGGCAACATGTTCTTCGCCTCGGCTATGAGCTTCCGCTCCAACATCAAGGGCGGAACAGGCTACTGGTGTGGCATGGGAGCGGACATTAGATATGTCGTGGTCGGCGACTAAAGATATTTACATAGGAATGCTTAAAATGTAGTGTTAAACAATATTTTGTGTCATACAAATTTGCTTATATCCTAAAAACATACTAAATTTGTAACCAAATCTGAGTCTATCTCAGCTATTTAAACATAACATTGTCTAACTTAATATTAACAGAAACAAGAAAAAGAAGACAAACAAACTAAAACGGTAAGTGGTTAGTGGTTTAGAATCATTGCCACGACAGAGATTTAACAACTAAGGATTAATTCCTTGTATTATCAAACTCTGTGTTTCCGTTCTTTAACTTTTAAAATATTGAGCTTTTAGCTCTTGTTCTTTTGTATCGAATACCGCCAATATTCACTCTACGAGAACAAGCAGATGAAAGGTTCATGCCATAGGCGTGAACTGTCTCGTGCTTGTTGTAGAGTAGGTCACTTGGCGGTAACCAGATACAAAACAAGTTGCAGACGGTTACACGCTTTTTATTTTTTATTATGAAAAAACTCTTTAACAAGTACTTATTTTTATTGTGTGTCGCATTCGGTGCGCTTATCTTCTCGTCTTGCAGCAAAGACGATGATGCTGAAAATGATAATGGTGGCGTAGTGATCAATCCTGACAAGAATTTGCCAGACCCTACAGGAACAGTTACTCTGAATATAATGATTGGAGATGACGAGAATAAGAGGGTCGATATAAACGGTTTTGGTACTATACAGATCAATAGTGCATATAATTTTGTTGGACATGGTTATAGTTACTCATTCGTTTCATTGGGTAAGATGAAAGGATTGGGAAATGTTACCGCTATACCCCAAGACGGATGGAATAGTTCTGTTGCAGTAAATCCTGGTGATGGATATGTTGTAAGATGTAAAAGATATTATGATTCTAAGCAGTATACTTATGCTCGACTATATGTTGTAAGTGAGATTGCAGGGACGTCTGGCGGTGTTATTGGATACACCATAAAGTGTCAGGCTCCTTTTGTTTTTGCCCCTAAGTTTACTGAAAGTTCTATTGAATTTGATGCTGATGAAAATCTTGAAAAAGAACTAACATTTGTAAACCCGACAAATGTTACAGTAAAGTCATACCCAGACTGGTGTAAAGTGCAAGCGACGGAGAAAGGCTTCAAAGTGACCGCAACCCCCAATTATATAAATGCTGAAAGAAGTGGCATTATCGAATTTGAAAACGCTGAAGGCTCAACGAGTGTTTCGGTTAAGCAGAAGAAATCAGACAATCCTAAGTTTGAAGCAGGTAATGGCACAGAAACAGATCCTTATATAATAGCTACAGCAGCGCAACTCGACGAAGTGCGCAATTTCCCAAGTGCTTGCTTCGAGCTTAGTAAAGACATTGACATTTCTTCTTATCTTAATTCTAACTCATCTGGTTGGACACCAATTAAGGATTTTGCAGGTAAGTTCGATGGCAAAAAGCACACCATAAAGGGTCTTTGGATAAGCTTAAGTTCGATTAGTAATGTAGGACTATTTGCAAACATCCAAGGCTACTCAGATAATAAAAGAGCAAGTGTATCAAACCTTTTCGTAAACATAAGCAAGAAAGGTATAACTGGAGGAAGTAGTGTTGGAGGTATTTGCGGAAGCTTATCCTATGGAAATATTGAAAACTGTATGGTAACTGGTGATATCAGTGGAGGTAGCTATGTTGGAGGTGTTGTTGGACGGAATAATGACAATTACTATAGCTCTTCAATCATTAGTCAGTGTGCATCTTCAGGTAACATAACAGCAACCAAGGGTTATGTTGGAGGTATATTGGGTTATTACTATGGATCATGCTCTATTAAAAATTGCTACTCCATCGCAAACGTAAAAACTGAAGGCTCGTATTCTTCAAGTGTTTATGGCATTGGATATTCTGCTGAAAATTGTTATTTCGCAGGTACGATATCTGATACAGGTGATGTGTATCCAATTGGTGTGTATAATACAAACAGTTACTACGACTCTGAGAAAACAAAGATTTCTTGGAAAGAAGGTGCTTTGACCACTAAGCAGATGAAGCAGCAGGCATCATTCCAGGGTTGGGACTTTGATAATATCTGGACTATTCAGGAGGGTGTAGATTATCCAAAGCTTCGCAGCCTACAAAAATAACCAACACTAAGTATTAAATAAATAGCGATATGTAAATCCAACTAATGATTTGCATATCGCTTTATTTATGATACCACTGACATTATATTTATAAATAAAATGTAACCTAAGCCTTAAGCATATTGCGCTTTGCGTCTATACTGAGGAATATGAAAAGCAGGATGGTGAATCCCCATAGCGACGATCCGCCGTAGCTGAAGAATGGTAGCGGGATACCGATGACAGGCGTTAAGCCTAACACCATGCCCACGTTGATGAACACGTGGAAGAGGAACACCGACGCCACGCAGTAGCCGTATATGCGTCCAAAGGCGAAAGGTTGTCGCTCGGCAAGCGTAAGTAGACGGAGTATGAGGACGAGGAACAGCAGCAACACGCCTGCCGAACCGATGAAGCCCTCCTCCTCGCCCACGGTGCAGAAGATGAAGTCGGTGTCTTGCTCGGGCACGAACTTCAGCTTGGTCTGCGTGCCGTTGAGGAAGCCTTTGCCTTTGAGTCCGCCCGAACCGATGGCTATCTCGCTCTGATGAACGTTGTAGCCGGCACCGGCAAGGTCTTCGTCGAGTCCGAGCAACACGTTGATGCGCACACGCTGATGAGGCTCCATCACGTTGTTCAGCACGTAGTCGGCAGAGTAGAAGAACACCACCGAACCGACGGCGAACGCCAGTATGAAGAAGTATTGCGGAAGGCGCGTACGCAGTCCGTGGTAGAGTAGATAGAGGAACAGCGCAAGACACATACCGAGCTGCACCCACGTCACGTCGAACGGAATGACGTACACGTCGAAGAGAATGGCTATAGTGGTGAGCACCAGACTATAGCCGATGATTGTATTGGTGTGCTTACGGTTGTGCACATAGTTGTACACCATGCCTGCTACGAACAGTTGTACGAGCAGCAGTACCACGAACTTGCCCACCGATGTAGGTGTGTCGAAGAGCATAATGCCCTCGTACTTAATGCCCACAACGAAGTAGAGCACCATCGCTACGCCCGTGAAGAGGATGCTGCCAGGCATTCCCTCGCGGTAGAACATGAGGAAGAATGTGAGATAGACGAGTGCAGAGCCCGTCTCACGCTGACCCACGATGCAGAGCATGGGCACGAGCACCACGGCGCAAGCCGCTGCAAAGTCTTTCCAGCGTTGTATGTTATAGCCGTAGGTGCTCATCAGCTTGGCGAGCGCAAGTGCGGTTGCAAACTTGCCGAACTCGGCAGGCTGCAAGCGTAGCGGACCGATGACGAGCCACGAGTGGGAACCCTTGATGTCGTGAGGGTTGAAGATGGTGGCAAAGAGCAGCAGGAGCAGCACACCGTAGATGATGAACGAGAACGTGTCGAAGAAGCGCGAGTCCATCATCAGTATGACAAAACCGAGACAGATACTCGTGCCAATCCATAGAATCTGCATACCCGAGCGTGTGTCGAGCGACAGCAGGTCGTTGTCGCCGAAGGAGTAGCTCGCACCGCAGATGCTCAACCATCCGAAGAGCATCAGTGCTATGTACAGGCCAATGGTCAGCCAGTCGACCTGCGACCAAATGCTTTGTGGTTTGTCGTTTATCATTATTTTTAGTTTATAAGCCTTTCTAAGCCTCTTTAAGCCTTCCTAAGCTTTTTACTTTTTTACTCTTTTACTTTTTTACTTTTGAGAGAATCTCGGACCGTAACCAATGCGTCGTGCCTGCATGGCATCGGCTTGCGCCTCGGCAGCAGGCGATAGCTTGCCCGTAAGATACTGTTCCATCATCAGTCCGCCGATAGGTACACCGAAGTCGGCACCCCATCCGCCGTTCTCTACGTACACGGCGATAGCTATCTTCGGGTTGTTCATCGGTGCGAAGCCCATGAACACGGAGTGGTCGCGTCCGTGGTTCTGCGCCGTACCCGTCTTGCCACATGCCTCGAACGGCAGTCGTGAGAGAGCTTTACACGTACCCTTTATGGCTGAGGAGCGCATACCTGCTACCACGTAATCGTAGGCTCGGCGTGATGCCATTGTGTAGTGGCGGTGGGTGTACATGGTGTCGAGCGGTTCGCCTTGCACCTTGCGCACCACGTGTGGTCGGTAGTAGTAGCCGCGGTTGGCGATGGTGGCACCGAGGTTGGCTATCTGTAGCGGAGTGAGCGTCACCTCGCCCTGGCCGATAGATATAGAGATGATAGTCAGACCGTTCCACGAGCCACGATAGTTGCGGTCGTAATAGTCGGCGTTCGGAATCATGCCGCGCTTCTCGCCAGGCAGGTCGATGCCCAACTTGTAGCCGAAGCCCATCGACACCATATAGTCGCGCCACGTGTTCATGGCGTTATACGGAGTCTTGTATTTCGAGCGGTTGCCAATCATGTAGTAAAGCCCCCAACAGAAGTAGGAGTTGCACGAGGTGCTGATGGCATCGACAAGAGCGATAGGAGCGGCATGTGAGTGGCAGCCTACGTGTAGACCGCGATAGTAGAAGCCGTGGTTGCAGGGGAATGCTGTGCTTGGCGTAATGATGCCTTCAGTCATGTACGTAAGAGCCTGCGATGTCTTGAACGTGGAGCCAGGCGGATACATACCCATTATGGAGCGGTTGAGCAGTGGTTTCCATGCATCTTTAGCCAGTGCGCGGTGGTTCTTGGCGCGTGCACGTCCCACCATGATACGTGGGTCGTAACTCGGAGCCGACACCATACAGAGCACTTCGCCCGTACGAGGGTCGAGTGCCACGATAGAGCCTATCTTGCCCTCCATGAGACGTTCGCCCAATGCTTGTAGCTTCTCGTCAATGGCGAGCGTGAGGTCTTTGCCGGCAATCGGTTTGCGATCGTACTTGCCGTCCATGTACTTGCCTTGTATGCGTCCGCGAGCGTCGCGCAGCAGAATTTGCACTCCTTTTTCGCCACGCAACTGTTTCTCGTACGACTTCTCCACACCGAGTTTGCCGATGTAGTCGCCAGGCTGATAGTAGCTATCCTCCTCAATGTCGTAGGGCGACACCTCAGCCACGTCGCCGAGGATATGCGCGCCCACCTTCGATTGGTATTGGCGTATGCTGCGCTGCTGCACGTAGAAACCAGGGAAGCGGAATATCTTTTCTTGGAAGAAGCTGAACTCCTCCGAAGGGAGCTGACTCATAAAGAGCTGCTGCGTGAAGCGCGAGTAGCCAGGGTTCTTCGAGTAGTCCTTAATGTCGTTCATGCGCTTTATGAAGAACTCTTTCGTGATGCCAAGCGCGTGGCAAAACTCAAGCGTGTCGATGCGTCCCTTTGCTTCGTTCATCACGACCATAATGTCGTAAGCCGGCTGGTTGTACACGAGCAATCTGCCGTTGCGGTCGTAGATGGCACCACGCGAAGGGTATTCGATTTTCTTGAGGAAGGCGTTGGAGTCGGCGTTCTTCTTGTAGTCGTCGCTAAGCAGCTGCAGCGTGAAGAGACGCACGATGTAGACAACGACAATAGCCGTTGCCACAAAAGCGATTACGTAGCGCCGTTTCTCAAGGTTATAATTGCTCATTTCCTACTACTGATGTTACCGATTACTACTAATAATGTTCTCTACTTACAGTTTCTGCTGTGCTCTATCTCTTGCTTCTGAAGTACTCTATCACCAAAATCAATACAACGGTGATGATGGTGCTTGCCACGATGCAAGCAATCCATTGTCCCCAGTTGTACAGATTGAAGGCTTCGAGCGAGAAGAATGTGAAGCAATAGATGAGTACGAGGATGATGGTGTAATTGGTGTATTTGCTTGAGCCGAAGGTGAAGGGGGACGGACGGAGGTCGTCGGCACTATCGCGTGGTGCGAACAGTTCGACAACGTAGGGTTGCAAGAAGCCCACGAGCGTCATTGAGGCAGCTGCTACACCTGGTGTGTTGGTGAAGATGTCCACCAACAGACCCATGAAGAAGCACCAAAGCAGCGTAGCCCACTTCGCTTCGCCGCGTTGCACGGTCAGTGCGAAGTAGACATAGAGTAGCGGTGTGGCGCATCCGAAGACGCTGATATGGTTGAGTAGCAGCGTCTGTGCGAGCAGCAGCACTATGATGAATACTATGTTTCTAAGGAAGTTCAGGCTCATTTGTTTCTTCTATATGTTTATTGGCGTGCCTTGATGGAGTCTTCGGCAGCACGCAGTAATTCAAGTTTCTTGTCCATCTCGCGGTCGTTGATGACGCTCACGTCGCGCAGACGTGAGAAGTCGGTCGACAGAGCGATGTTGAGACGGTAGGAGAGTCCGTTCTCGGAGTTGTACACATGTTTGATGCGTCCGACGATGATGCCCGGTGGAAACACCGAGGAGTAGCCCGATGTCACGATGAAGTCGCCCAGTCGGAAGTGTGCATGGCGTGGTATGTCCTCTACGTATGCCGTTTCGGGCGAACCACCATGCCAGCGCAGGTAGCCGAAGTAGCCACGTCCGCGTATAGTGCAGCTGATGTTCGACTGCTCATTGAGCACAGGGATAACCACCGAGTAGTGTTCGTTGCATAGATAGACGATGCCCACGATGCCATGTCCGCACACCACGCCCATGTCCTTGCGCACGCCGTCGGCACTGCCTTTATCTATGGTGATGAAGTTGTTAGCCTTGTCGAGCGACGAACTGACGACCTTTGCCGGTATGGTCTCGTAGTCGCGCATGATGTTCTGTTGCAGTCGTTCGACGAGGGTTGTGTCGTTGTTTGACTTCTTCACCTGCTCGCGCAGCATCTCCACTTCGCGTTCGAGGTATATGTTGCGGTCGGTGAGTTGGCGGTTCACTTCGGTGAGGGCGAAGTATTGCTTCACGGACGAGTCCCATTCGTACATCTTGCCTGCTACGGCATTAGCCGATGAAAACCACACACTGCCCTGATAGCTGTTGTACTTGAACAGCAGTGTGAGGCTCACTACCTCAAGCAAGAGGAAGACGAACCAGTGGTTGTGGCGTGAAAGGAAATCTAATAGGTTGCGCATAATTGAAAAGTAAAAAAGTAAAAGAGTAAAAAAGTAAAAAGCAGAGGGCGTATAACCTTTCCTGCTCTTTTTACTCTTTTACTTTTTTACCTTTTTACCTTTAAAAGTTATTTACTGTCAAGAGCGTTTTACTCTTTTGTTGTCAAGAGCTTTTTACTCTTTTACTTTTTTACTCTTTTACTTTTAGCCTATCTCATCAGGAATGAGAAGCGGTCGATGTTCTTCAGAGCCACACCCGCACCGATTGCTACGCTGTGCAACGGATCTTCGGCGATGTGGAACGGAATGTTGATCTTCTCCTGCAAACGCTTGTCGAGACCACGCAGCAGGGCACCGCCACCACTGAGATAAATGCCGTTCTTTACGATGTCGGCATAGAGTTCAGGCGGTGTGTTCTCAAGAGCAGAGAGCACAGCGTTCTCGATCTTTGCGATAGTCTTGTCGAGGCAGTGTGCTATCTCCTGATAGCATACCGGCACCTCCATAGGGAGCGCAGTGATGCGGTTCGGTCCGTGAACGATGAAGTCCTCCGGTGCATCGTCGCCAAGCTCAGTGAGAGCCGAGCCGACGTGTATCTTGATGCGCTCAGCCATACGCTCCGAAACCTTCACGTTGTGCTGGCGTGACATATACTCCTGAATGTCGGCTGTGAGGTCATCGCCAGCAGTGCGAATAGAGTTGTTCGACACGATGCCGCCGAGCGAGATTACAGCAATCTCTGTTGAGCCGCCACCTATGTCTACAATCATGTTGCCCTCTGGTGCTTCCACGTCGATGCCGATGCCGATAGCAGCTGCCATAGGCTCGAAGATGAGGTACACGTCGCGTCCGTCGGCGTGCTCAGCACTGTCGCGCACGGCGCGCAACTCCACTTCGGTAGAACCTGAAGGTACGCCGATAACCATACGCAGCGACGGGGTGAAGAGTCGGCTGCCAGAGTGTACCATCTTGATGAGTCCGCGCATCATCTGTTCACATGCTGAGAAGTCGGCGATGACTCCATCGCGGAGTGGGCGAATGGTTCGGATGTTGTCGTGAGTCTTCTCATACATCATCTTTGCCTTCGAGCCGACAGCAATCATTTTGTCTGTGCGACGGTCGAGTGCCACTACCGACGGCTCATCAACAACGATCTTATCGTCGCAGATGATGATGGTGTTGGCAGTGCCGAGGTCCATCGCAATTTCCTGTCTGAATGAAAAAAATCCCATTTATTGAGTTTTGAATTATGAGTTTTGAGTTTACTTTGCAAACCAAGCGTGGATGGCTGTGTCGTAATGGCTGCTTACGCCGAACGCACGCTCAGCGAACATCTTACGCTCCTCAAGAGAGGTCTCAGCACCATTAGTGTTGAGGATGTCGAGGAGAAGCTTGTATTCAGCCTTGCTCGGAACGATGACTACGTCGTTGAAGTTTTTAGCACCAGCACGGATGAGTGAGATGCCGCCTATGTCTATCTTCTCGATGATGTCGGCGTCGGAAGCACCGCTTGCTACAGTCTGCTCGAATGGGTAGAGGTCGACGATGACGAGGTCGATTTCGGGGATGGCGTATTCAGCCATCTGCTGGCGGTCGCCTTCATTGTCGCGACGAGCGAGGATGCCACCGAAGATGCGTGGGTGCAGAGTCTTGACACGTCCACCAAGGATTGATGGGTAAGATGTTACGCTTTCTACCGACTGACATTCGTAGCCAAGCTTTTCGATGAATGCTTGTGTGCCACCAGTAGAGAGGAATTTAACACCTTCTTCGTTGAGCTTCTTCAGGAGCTCGTCGAGACCATCCTTATGAAATACGGAGATAAGCGCGGTCTTGATTTTTTTTGTTCCAGCCATGATTTCTTTTTATTATTGTTGATTATCCTTTTTACCTTGTTGTTGTATGATGTTGTTACACGTGCGAACGTCAATATGGCTTTGTTATTCCGTCTTGCGTGTAATTTTTCAAAATCAATGCAAAGGTACTAAAAACCAATAATATAATGTGTAAATTGTAGAAAAAATG